>Ga0207920_1000004_pt1 | contig 84305 bp, 79 predicted proteins | sample DeeseametaMP0204_FD_184218 | JGI IMG/M metagenome (GOLD analysis project Ga0207920, IMG submission 184218) | Marine microbial communities from the Deep Atlantic Ocean - MP0204 (SPAdes) | ecosystem: Environmental > Aquatic > Marine > Oceanic | place: South of Cape Verde, Atlantic Ocean... | reverse complement strand
GAAAATTCTAATTGCACTTAATTATGGTAAAACTTTCTTATGATTTTATAATTCCAATTTTTAAAGATATTTATGTTTATTGATTAAATGAAAGCAATAATATGATGTTTATAAGAAAATTCTAATTGCACTTAATTATTGTAAAACTTTCATATGATTTTATTAAAGATTAATTATTATGTTTTTAAATTTATTTTGATTAATTTTATGGCAAAAAATATTAATATTAAAAATAACTAAATTTAATATATTTAATATTATTTATATTACTCAACTAATATACTTTTTAATTATAAATTTGTAAAATAAGTATATATAATAACGTATTTAATTAAAAGTATATGAAGTAGGGATAATGCATTATTTAACCCATTTTTAGACCTAAAAAATATACCATGTAATGAAAATATATAGATTTAAAAAAAAAACACACAAATTTTGTGTTGCTTTCGCAAATTTCTCCTTTTTTTCTGGGATAAATTAAAAATAGTGTAATATTTTTCAAGTATAAATTATTAAAATATATTCGTAAGATGGTTTACTTTTTTTTTATTAAAAAAGTCCTAAAAAGTGGTAATTTTTTTTTGTAAACAAAAATTTGAGTGCAAAAATAAGTCGTTCTAAGAGGGCTAAAACGGCCTTTTAAAAATGGAAATTTTAAAGATCGAAATTTATAATGTTGTACAACGGTTGTAGTTTTGTTGTACAATTTTTAAAAAAACTACAACAAAACGCGCCCTAAAAAAATCAAATAATTTATATGTATAAAAGTATATTATATGAGAAAATATAACTGCAAAAATTGCGAATATTCTACTGATGATAGGGGGAATTTTTATAAACATAATTTGTCAAAACGTCATTTGAAAAAAGCAACCAATCACTCAACTGAAAAAACACCGTTTGCCAAAATTTGCCGGAAGTTTGCCGGAAGTTTGCCAGGCGAAATACCCAAAAGGTATACATGCGACGATTGTCAGTTTGAAACAGCACATGCGAGCTCTTATTCGAAGCATAAAAAGAGATGTGCCAACAAAAATAATAACGTGAATGCAATTATTGATGACCTCAAGGAATCAAAGATGAAGAACAAATTAATTGAACAAGAAAATGAGTTTCTCAAGAGAGAAGTAGAGAACAAGAAAATGATAGAAAGAATGCATAATCAACATGTTTTATTACTGAGGCAGCTAATAGCATCATCTACAAAAGGTTCGAATGGTTCTGTTACATCTACTTTATATGAACACTATCAAAATAATCCTCCACTAAAAGAGATAGAATACATGAAATTGAATAGTTTGATTAAGCCAAAATCTAAATTAGTAGATGAAATGATAAGTTGTTATAAGCATAATACTCTTCATGAGTTCTTGAGTAGGTTTATCTTAAATATATACAAGAAAAAAAATTATGCTGAACAGTCTCTATTCGCGTCTGACACGAGTAGACTCTCTTATATGATTAAAGAAACTATATATGATAATGTATCTGAATGGGTTCCAGATAAAAAAGGAGTAAAAACAAAGAAATTGATAATTCAACCGTTAACAAACCATGTAATTGATCTTTTAGAATTTTGCGAAAGACGCCTCGTATTAAAAATAAGTGATGATATTTCTAATACAGAAAGTTTAATGAGAAAAAAAGATGACATACTTCATCTAAAATATTATATTGAAGATGGAAAATTGGATGATAAAATAAATAAATTCATTTGTGCATATTTAGTTATGGACAAAAATATGATAAAATCATTTGAAAGTCAAATAAAACTTCCAAGTTTAGATGATTAATAAACTATAATTATTATTTTTATTATTTTTATTATTTTTCTAATTAAATTTATATGAGTGATAAATTGAATAATTCTATAACTAATCATAATTTAGACAATATTGGTATATTAGATATAGAAGGTGTAAATAACAATCCTTTTACAAATTTACCATACTCAGAGGAATATAAAACTTTATCTAAGACATGGAGTAAATTTCCAGCTTATAAAATTGCAAAACAAGCAATAGATGATATTAAGAATCACCAAGTAGTTTTAGTTGTTTCAGGAACAGGTAGTGGAAAAACAGTTTTATTTCCTAAATATGTTTCACATGCTTTAAATTATCAAGGAAAAGTTGCAGTGACTTTACCAAAACAAATAATTGCTAAATCAGCAGCAGACTTTGCGGCAAAAACATTAGATGTTAAAATTGGAGATCACGTTGGTTACCAATTCAGAGGGGAATCAAAGAGAAACTCACAAACTAAACTTCTATATGCAACAGATGGAACGATCGTGGCGAGATTATTAAATGATCCTGAATTAAGAGATTTTGATGCAGTTGTCGTTGATGAAGCTCATGAAAGAAAAATACAGATAGATTTCTTGCTTTATTTGTTGAAGAAAACTTTAACATTAAGACCAAACTTTAAGTTAATTATAATGAGTGCTACAATCAATGCAGAAATATTCAAATCTTATTTTGATGAGTTTAATTTTAAACAAGTAGATATTAGTTCTGGAACACATTATCCAATTGAATCTGTATTTTTAGACAAACCTATATCTCAAAGAGATTATTTAGATAAAGGTCTTGAAATAATTAATAAAATCCTTAAAGAAGATCCTAAAGATACATTATTTTTTGTTACCAGTGTAAATGAAACAATTAATACTTGTAATAAAATGAATGGTGAAGTTTTATTCAAAGAAAAGAATTCAATGTGTGTTGAGGTGTACTCAGGTATTGATTCAAAGAAACAAGAGCTAGCTCAAGATAAACAACTATACAAAGACCAAGGATATAATGTTAAAATAGTAGCTTCGACAAATGTAGCAGAGTCATCTCTTACTATTGATGGAATTAAATATGTTATCGACTCTGGGTTTGAATTAAAAAGCTATTTTGATCCTAAAACAAGAGCTAATCGATTAGACAAAGGAAGGATTACTAAAGCACAAGCTAAACAGAGAATGGGAAGAGCAGGAAGAACAGCTCCAGGATTATGTTATCATCTTTATACACAACAAGAGTTTGAAGATATGGAAGAGTTTCCACAACCAAGTATTAGAATATCAGATATTACAGATGAATCTTTAAAATTGTTAAAGAATGCAGGATCAACTAAAGAGCTAATATCAATGTATTCTAATTTTATAGAACCTCCTAGAGAAGAATATCTTTATTATTCTTTAAAAAGATTAAAAGAAGCAAAACTTATAAAAGAAAGTTTAACAGAGTTAGGTAATTTAATAATAGACAAGTTTTCTAGTTTTAGTTATCAGCAAGGAATAGCTCTACTTTGTGGAGTATATTTTAAATGTCATCAAGAGCTATTATCTATATTTGCAATTCAAGAAGTATGTAAAAACAGTATTGAGAGTTTATTTAATGATGGTAAAAAAGTGATGGAAATATTAAAATTAACAGACAATAAATTACCTAAATTAGTAAAAGAACATGAACAGTTTATAAAAAAATTTAAATCAGCATCAGGAGATCATATATCTTTATTAAACATATATCAAACTTACAGAAAGAAAATTAAAAATAAAGAAAAAGTAGATATATTTTATTCAGTTAAGATTTTATCAAAAGCAATGAAAAGAAGAGAAAAAATGTCACGAGGATTTAATTTAAGAAGAGAAGATTTAGAGGACAAAAAACATTTATTCACAGATGTATTAAAATTAAAAAATATAGATAATATTAATAGAGCTGATTTAAAGAATAAAATACTTTTGTGTTTAGTTGTAGGATTTAGGCAGAATTTCGCCACTAAAATTAAAGGAAAATCTCTTTACAGTGTAGATGGATCATGTGTTGATTTTAAACTTTCCAAAGACTCTTATCTTTATAATAAAGAGCCTGGATCAATTATTTTTGATGAATTATTTATAAATTCTGGAAAGAGTGAAATTAAAATAGCTTCTTTAATTAATTCAGAAGTTAAAAAACTATTATCATAAGAATTAACTTATACAAAAATATATTAAGTTTATAATACATTGAGAAAATCTTTTATGGATTATCTGTGATTACGTTTATTTAAGAAAATATTTATAAGTTATAAATTATGAATGAGTTTAAGATTATTAGTGTTTATGACGCTCTTCCAAGAAAAGATAAAAATAAAATGAGGATTAAATTTAAAGGTAAAGTAAAAGTTGGAGGAGGAATTAAACTAAAAGATAAAAATATAGAAAATTATATGATAGATAATAATGTGTTTGGATTCTTTTTTAAACCTGTTATTACTCAAGACTATTTAATGAACTGTAGAAAAATCCCTGTATTGTATCTTAGAGTTGATTATATGAAAAACTTAATTAGAAGACCAATGATGAGCGTATGGCTATTTTTTGAAGCAACTGAAGAAGAGTATTCTAAACATAAAAAACTAGATAGTGAGTTTTCAGGGAAATATATTATAGAAGCTGAAATAGATGGAGAATCAGAAGTTTTAGAAGAGCTCGAAAGGTTCACAGATAAAGATGATATTAAAAATAGAATGAAAGAAATAGTTGATGGAGACATAAATAAAGAGATGTATAAAGGGATGATTGATATAATTAATGAAAAAAGGAAAAAAGAAGGTGAAAATTTAAATTTTGCAGTAGAACCACCTAAGGTTACTATAAATAAAGAAACTTTGGATAAACTAAGAAAAGGAGTGATTAAAGAGATATAGTTTATATATGAGTTTATTTATACTTAATTAACTAGTTGTATAGAATATAATTATGTTAGTTTATCTTTTGTCAAATTCAGGGGTATTTAAGGGGAAAACTAAAGATTTTAAAATTACCATGTTGGCGTTTATTTTATATGGTGTAGCTTTTGGTGCAATGTGGAAGTTTGAGAAAACAAAAAATTATGCAAAATATTTAATTCCTCTTTTTATTGCAGATTTGGTTGTTTATAAACTAGTTGTTTCTAAGGTTGAAGAAGATAATAAAGCTAAAAAGTTAAAAAAGAAAAAATCTGTAAAATCATCCAAATCTTTGAGTTCTAAAGTCAAACCAAAATTAGTTAAATCTCAATTAAAAACTTCTAAAAAATCAAAAAATAATTTATCTGTTAAATCAAATAAATCAAATATTAATTTAGACACAAAAGGGGAATGTAAAAGAGAAGGATGTAATATTGAACCTAAAGTTAAAGTTCAAACCAAATCTCAAGAAGAATTAGAAAAAGAAAAAAGATTAGAAGAATCAAAAAAAGAATTAGAAAAACAGAAAAAAGCAATAGAGGAATTAGAAAGAATAAGGAAATTAGAGGCAGAATATATTAATAACAGTAGTTTAATAGAGACAACACAAGAAAATCAAGTTGATACTAAACCAATTCAAGAACTAAATCAAGAATCAAATAAACAAGAAGATTTGGAATCTATCAATATCCCAATCTATCGACCAAATATTAGTTCTAAAAATTGAAAAATTTAAATTGACTAATTAATTAATATAATATGGTTTCGTGTCTTCTTGATAAAGTTCAAGGATTTGGAGTTGTGGATGGTAAAGGTGTATTATTTAGTAAAAATATACCAAATGATTTTAAATATGCGAACAATGTAAAAACTATTAAACGAATTAATAATAGTATCATATATACTAAATATTTTAAAACAATTAATAAAATATTTTTTGAAATAGTATATGACTTGTCAAATAATAAGTTTAAATTTAAACTTTATAATAAAGAAGGTATGTTAATAAAAATAGATAAAAATCCAGATTTTTCATATATGCATAAATATTTTTCAGGATTAATAAGTGAATGATAAAATTGATATATATATATATTTATTTAATATTAAAAATGTTAATTAAAATTAATCATAATAATTTCACAATTCATTGTGGTAAAAATTCTCTTGAATTAGTATCAAATAAAACTAATTCAAAAGATTCTAATAAATTGCATATTTTAAAAGATGGAGTTTATCAATATCCTCTTGGCTTGTCTAAAGTTATATTTACAATAATAGACGACAAAATTGTAGAATATAAAAGGTTCTATTTAGATGGTTCCAAATATTTAGAAATTATTTGTGGTGATTCTTATTATAAACTACTTAGAGTTTATAATAAAGACAAAACAGTTCGAAAAGAGATTAAAAACCCAAGTTTAAAAGATATAATTCCAATTTGGTAAAAAAGTTGTATATTTAAAAAATAATTAAGAAGAAATTATAATGAAATATAGTAAATTGAATTTTAAATTTTGCGATACATGTGTTGAATTTTTTGAACACAATGTAAATCATGAAGATGGAGAATATTATAACAATTTTGGTAATTATAAATTTACTTGGAAAATAAAAGATAATAAAATACTAAATTATAACAAATATTTTAAAGGAAAATTAAAATGGGAAATATATTGCAAAAATAATAAATATTCTCTTTTTAAAAAATACGATAATAATGGAATACTTATTGTAGTATTAAAAAATCCTGATTTAGTTAAATTACACTATAAAATGTAAAGTTAAAAAGTTGTATATTTAAAAAATAATTAAGAAGAAATTATAATGAAATATAGTAAATTTAATTTTAAATCTTGTTATTCATATTTTGAATTTATTGAACAAAATGTAAATCATGAAGATGGTGAATATTATAACAATTTTGATGATAATAAATATACTTGGAAAATAAAAGATAATAAAATACTAAATTATAACAAATATTGTAAAGGGAAATTAAAATGGGAAATATATTGCAAAAATAATAAATATTCTCTTTTAAAAATATATAATGAAGAAGGGATTTTAATTAAGACTGTTCATAATCCAAATAAAACAATCATATATTCATACTTATGTGAATAATATATTTATAATATTTTGTTTAATTATAAAATATAAAGTAAAAAAGTTGTAAATTTAAAAGATAACTAAGAAGAAATTATAATGAAATATAGTAAATTTAATTTTATTGTAATTAGTTGTATTAATATCATAATATTTTTTAAAATAGAATTGAAAAATTTGTTTTTGATCAACTTTATTATTATTCTTTTTATAATATTCAAACATGTCTGAATATATATTATTTTTTATGGTAATAATTCTCTTAAATTAGTATCAAATAAAACTAATTCAAAAGATTCTAATAAATTGCATATTGATAAACTCCATCTTTTATCAATATCTATTGGCTTATCTAAAATTATATTTACAATAATAGACAACAAAATTGTCGAATATAAAAGGTTCTATTTAAATGATTCCAAATATTTAGAAATTATTTGTATAGATTCTGGTTATAAACTATTGAGGTTAATACTAGATTTAACAGATATAATTCCAATTTGATAAAAAATTGTAAATTTAAAAGATAATTAATAAGAAATTATAATGAAATATACTATATGTGGTTTTTATTGTAGCATATTATGCTTTAAATTTCACTTAAATATAACTTATGAAGATGGAGAATATTATTGTTTTGAATATAATAATAATAATAAAAAATATACTTGGAAAACAAAAGATAATGAAATATTAAATTTTAAAAAATATTATAAAGGAAAATTATATTGGGAAATATATAGCAAAAATGGAAGATATTCTCTTTTTAAAAGATACGATAACAATGGAATACTTGTTAAATTATTAAAAGATCCTGTTTTAGATGATTTCTATCATGAGATGATGTATTAAACAATTAATTAATTTAATAATATTTAACATTAAGTATGAATTATTTATTTGAAAATATTTTTAAATGATATGTTTTCCTTCCTTTAATTATTTCAGAAAATGTTACTTTATTATCATCAACTCTTTTATAAACTTTAAATTTAAATTCTGGTTTATCTATTTTAGTATTGGAATGAATAGTATTTTTTTTTATAAGTTCATCTCGAATCTTTTCTCTGAAATCCATATTTTTAAAATATCCATCTTCATTATAAAGTATAGATTTTTTAATAATAAGTTTAATAGATTTTTCTAATTTTTTTAACTTATCTTCATCTAATTCCGATAATTTTGTAAATGGTGATAATACAGCATCATTCATAATCTCGGCTACCAGATAATTACCCAATCCAGAGCCAAATGAGTTCTTTTGAGACATTAATAGTTCGGTAATATTTTTATCTTTTTTAGATTTTTTGATAATTCTATTTAGTCGATTTTTTAGATCATTATAAGTAAAATCTTCTAAAAAATCTGGTGATAATTCTTTTAAAAAATCATCTTTGTCTAAAATATTTACAGATCCAAAACTCTTCATAGGATCATTAAAATATAGAATTTCATCATTATCTAATTTGAAATATTTTTTACTATTTTTTGTTTTTTCGAAAGTTATATGACCTTTCAAACCAAATCCAAATTTAATATATTTTTTTGGATCTAATATAAAATATAAAACTTTTCCTTTTGATTCAATATTTTTAATTTTAAATTCTTTAATTTCTTTATTAACTTCAATAAAAATAGACCTATTTAGTAGTTTATCTTGGAGATAAAACTTGATTAGAGACACTTCGCATATTTCTGGCATTAAATTTTAATTAATAATAATATTTAAATGTTATTATTAAATGTTTTAAATAAAATAATCAAAATTATTAATATACTTGGATGCATAAAATTATCCTTTTAAAAACTTTATATAAAAATATTTATTTTTTTGGTTATTGTCGTGTTGAAAATAATTTATGTTCTAAAAATTACTCATTAATTAAAGAAGAAAATAAATATTTTTTAGTTGGTGATGAAAACGATAAACATCGTGCTATAATTTATCATGGAAATTATAATTCAAAAATAGATGATATTTGGGAAAATTATAAGATAAAATATCCAAAAATATGTATTTTTGACGATAAAAATAAATTAATCAATCCTCAATAACAACAGATCTAACTTTTGCAATTTGATGTAAAGAGTTTCCTGTTTTTTTTTGTATATAGTGATCATCATATGATGCTCTTAAAACTGTTCCATCTTTTTCTCCTTTATTTAAAATATTGTTTGCTTTTTCATTAGTTAATTCTCCTCCTAATTTACCAGAATCTGTATAAATATAGAAATCCACTTTATTGGAACTAAACAACATTACACCTTTTTTTAATTGATTATTATCTTTTAAAAATATTTCTATTTTTTTGATATTAGTTTTTGTATCTTTTTTATTAAAATTATTTGGTCGAGATATAGTAAAAAATAAATAAACGACAAATAAAGATACTATTATAAATAATCCTGTTATTAAATTATCAGAACTAAGTTTCATATATAAATTAACAATAAATTAAATTTTTATTATTTTAAAAGTAAGGTGTGTTATACCTTTCAAAACTATTGTCTAGATTTTTCCATGATTTCCATGTATTATCATATATAGGATCGTACATATGATTATATGTGTAATCATACATTGCATTAGTATTATTAATTCTTTTTGGATATTTATTTGAATTCTTTTTAATAGAAACAAACTCTTTTTCTTTTTTGACTAATAATCTTGCATATAAAGTTATTATTCTTGAGTAGTCTATATTAGTTATAGGAGTTGTCTTTTCAAACTCTTGAAAAGATCTATTTCCAAGAGCAGTTGCACCTTCACCATAATTATCTGAACCATAGCTATCTAAACCATAATCTAGATTAAAACAATTAGAACTTTTTAAATTAACATGTGGAATGTTATTACAACAATTTTGTCTATACATTAATGTATTTTCTTTCTTTTCTGGTCTAAAAACAACTTTAATTAAACCATTATTATCTTCACCAGGAATAATACCTGCCGATTCAGCTTGATAACTTGTCTGTTCTAAAAAAGTTAATTTCCTTTTTGAATAAGTTGTTCTTTCTATTAAAGTTGATGAAAAAGGTTTAATTCTCCATGTGCCTATTTTTTGACCATCAACATAAACTCTTGCATCAACTCTTGTTGATGTATCATTTCCAAGTTTTATTTTATATTCTGCTCTATGTGGTAAAATATAGTAATCTGCACCATCTATAACTCTTTTTTTTGTTGGATTATAACCATTCATTATTTTAAACCAAAAACCATTTGAAATAGTTGACATTAATATACTACTTAAAGGTATTAATAAAACAAAAAATAAACGCATTAAATTAGTATAATTATAAGATTAAAAAGTTGATAAAGTAAATAATTCTATTAAATAAAAGTTTATAAATGAAAATTAATAAAAATAAAACTAGTTCAAGTTATAATCTACGACCTCGTAAAAGTATTAATTACAATGAAAAAATTATGTTTGATCAAATGTTTAATAAATATAAAACTAGTTCAAGTTATAATCTACGACCTCGTAAAAGTATTAATTACAATGAAAAAATTATGTTTGATCAAATGTTTAATAAATATAAAACTAGTTCAAATAACGATTTATGTCCTTATAAACATTTCAATTATAATGAGAAAAATATATTTAATCGAATTTATGACAAGAATTTAAGTAATATTAGTTACAATAAATCACCAAAAATCAATACTTCGACTATAAATCCAAAAAACAAGACCTCAACTATGAATCCAAAAAACAAGATCTCAACTATGAATCCAAAAAACAAGACCTCAAATATAAATCCAAAAAACAAGACCTCAAATATAAATCCAAAAAACAAGACCTCAAATATAAATTCAAAAATCAAGACTTCAACGATAAACCCAAAAATAATTAGTCAAAAAAACAGAAATATAAGGAATTCAAAAAAGATAATAACTAATTTTAATTACTGGTCGCCAATTTTAAATACTAGAAATAAATATACAAGTTTAAAAGGATTATATAAACTTGTATCTGCAACAAAGCTAAAAAACTATTTAATAAATGATCCTTGTTTAGATTGGTATAAATATTATACAGAAAAAGTAAATATAGGGAGATTTAATGTTAAAGAATACAATCCTTCAAAAAGAGAAGAAATTAAATTAAAAATGAATATATTATCAGAGAATAATAATAAAAAAAGAAATAACACTTCTCTAAATATATTATTTAAATGTGGAAACTTATTTGAAAGGAAAGTTATTGATGATATTCGGTTAAAATATCCTAACATGGTTGCAAGAACAGACCATCACAAAGATATTGTGTTAAATCATAAAGATACAATAAAATGTATGAATCAAGGTGTTCCTTTTATAGAACAAGCAGGTTTATATGATGAAGATATCGGTATTTATGGGGTAGCTGATCTCATTGTAAGGAGTGATTATCTGAATAGTTTAACTAAATTCAAACACTTAAAAGAAGAAGAATTAGTTAAATGTCCTAAAATTAATAACAACTATAATTATGTGGTAATAGATATAAAATGGTCAACTATGGAGTTATGTTCAAATGGTTTAAATATTAGAAATCACGGTTTATATACTGCTTATAAAGGTCAATTAGCTATTTATAATGTAATAATTGGCAAGATTCAAGGTTATATCCCGAATAAAGCATATATAATGGGAAAAGGTTTTAAATATACTAAACAAGAAAACAAAATAAAATTCTTATATGAAGGATTTAGTTACAATGACCGTTTAGGTGAAGTAGATTATAGTAGTTTTGACAATAATTTAATAGAACGAACAAAAGAAGCAATTGAATGGATATGGAAAGTTAGGGCAGAGGGATCAAATTGGTCGTGTATTCCTCCTGAAGTTGCCGAATTATATCCAAATATGTGTAATAGTAGATATGATTCGCCTTATCATAAACTAAAAAAGACACATGCAGAATATATCAAAGAAATAACTTTGTTATGGAATGTTGGTGTAAAACATAGACAACAAGCACATAAACATGGAATAACTAGATATGATGATCCAAGATTAACATCTAAACTAATGGGTATAACAGGCAATAGATCAATAGTAATTGATGGAATGTTAGAAATGATAAAAAATCCAAATAAAACAATAGAACCCAACTATATAACAAATAATTCATATAATTGGCAAACAAAATCAGATCTTGATTTTTATGTAGATTTTGAGACATGTAATACAAGTTTTGTAAATGAAAATAATATGGATATTTTTAATAGAAAACATCAATCAGTTCAAGACTTTATTTTTATGATAGGAGTTAGTTATGAAGAAAATGGGAAATTAAAGTATATATGTTTTAAAACAGAAGACACAACACCTGAATCTGAATTTAATAATATGAAGAATTTTATTCAATTTATCGAACAAAAAACTCAAGAATATTCTCAAAAAAATAATATACCAAAAAATGATTGTACAAAAAGATTATTTCACTGGGGATCTTCTGCAGAAACAGCCAACTTTAATCACTTCAATAAAAGACATGAAAATATTTTTTCAGATTGGGAAGTTACTTGGATTGATTTTTGTAGAATTTTTCAGATAGAGCCTATTTTAATAAAAGGATGCATGGGATTTGGATTAAAAGAAGTTGCTAAAAATATGTATAAACATGGATATATAAAAACAGTATGGGATGATGATATTTCAGATGGTTTTAGTGCTGCTTTATTAGCATGTGAATATTATAAATTAAAATCGCAATATATCAATAATAAAGATCTTAATAAAGTAATGAATGATATTATTAAATATAATGCGGTTGATTGTAAAGTAGTATGGGAAATAGTTAATTTTTTTAGAAGATACAATAATTAAATTTATGACAAATAGTTTAAAAATTGATAGTTTCTTTATTATTAAATTATATAGCTATGGACAGCAATAATCCTTATCCAATGACAGCAAGAGAAAGTGAATGGGAGAATTTTTTAGAGAGAAAATTAAAAAGATTCGAGAAAGAGATAATTCATGATTTAATAAGAGAGATCATGTTTAATACTGAAAAAATGGAACCTCTTCATCGTAAACTATATTTGAAAACTATGTATATACCTGCATTGACTCAACTTCATGGAAACTGTTTTTTTGAATCTTGTGTTGAGTTAGGTCTAGGATCAGATGCAGATAATTTACGTAAAGCGGTTGCTTATTTAATGTATCAATATCAAGATAAAAAGTATTTTATACCCGGTCAAGATTTATCTTTAAAAGAGCTATTCCAATTAGAGATTTACGATGAGATAGAATATGTTTACTGTAAAAAACTAAAAAAACTATTAAAATATACTTATGATATAATGTGCATGGATTTATGTTCCGAAAGTTCATGGTCTATTTTACCTACAAATCTAATAATGTTATTAATGAGTAGAATATTTAATGTGAGATTTCATATAATTAAAGACACCGATCCGGAAGACTTAACTATTAGAGTTGTTGATGCTTATGAAAATTGCACAAATGCTCCTTTTAGGAAAACCATTAATTTGGGACATATTTTAGAGAGTCATTTTTTGCCAATTGCAATAAATACAAAGAAAGAATTAAAAGAGTTGTCAATGGATCAGTTTATTAAAGAGTCATTGTATTATTCAGAAAATAAAATAAAGTTTCATAAATGGGGAATGGCAATGGCAGAACAAAAAGAGAAAAAACGTAAAAAAAACGAAGAGGATGAAGAAAATAATAGTTTTGGAGATTTTTTAGGTTTTACAAATTTAACATGCAACAATGATGTATTTTAAACAATATTTATTTAAAAAATCAATAAAATAAAAATAAATAAAGTATTCAAATAATAAATGTGAATAATTATAAAAAATTGATATTATGCATATATAATCAATATTAATTAGTCAAGATGTCGTTCGAAGAAGTCATTCAAGCTTGCCAAAAGCGGATGGAATACCGCGATGATCATTTCGTGCATTTTTCAACTGTAATTCCATCCGATGGTCATTGGTTGAAAGTCGCTAATCCATGAGAACTCGTTTCGGAAGCCATATCCTGGCTCACCATTCGGGACTCATGCAGAGGTGGCTGCATTAAATAAGTTCATGAAGAGTCGTGTTACTCGAAGTAAGTATTGGGAAGCAAAGAAGTTCAAGTCTATCAAGATAGATATGTTGGTTATCTCTATGGTTAAGTCCGGTGGACTTCGAATGAGTAAGCCTTGCAAGAATTGTGTATTGGCAATGCATCGAGAACCACGTGTTATTGTAGGTCATGTGTACTACTCAGATCGCGATGGTAAAATTATCCGTGTGAAGTTTCGGGATATACTTCATGAGTTTTATCCCGAATTAGATCCATACACATCTTCATCTTCTTTGTCATCATCAGATGATGAATAAATAAATTAATTTATTTAATATCTCATAAATAAAATTACTATTATTATTTTTTAAATTTCAAAATGTCAGTTAATAAGTTCAAAAATCATAGACTGTTTTTCTTGAGGATATAAGACTGTGTCAAGTATAGAGTTACAAAAATAGTAGCTTTTATCGTTTTGTTCATTTATAGTAGTTGATGATAATAAAAAATCTTCATTATCTATTTCTATATCTATTATATTATTTATTTCTAACTTTTTTAATATTGTTTCTTTGTATTCTTTTGGGGTGTTCCTTAAAATATACCACCCATAATCTTCTTCATTATTTTGCGACATAGGTCTATAAATCAAAAATCGACTATCTTCTGTAAAAATATTTAAATTTTTTTCTTTCACATTAAAAACTTCTTTTAAATAGCTTCTAAACTCTTCACCTTTTATAGCTAACTCTCTATTAAATTTATTTTCTTTATTTTGTTTATCATTATTTTGTTTATCATTATTTTCCTGATCTTGATGTAAATTATAAAAGATTAAATTTTTAATATTATTTTTTAGTCTTTTTAATATGTTATTTACTATTTTGGAATTTAAACTACTTTTTCCGGATATAATGAAAGTTAAATAATGACTATTGAGCTCAGAATCTAAAAAATCTAATATTTGATTATTATCTTCTAATTTATTCTTATCAATCCAAGTGAAATTTCCATCTTCTAAAATAGTTGTATCTACTTTTTTGTCTAATCCAATATAAAGTTGATTTCTAGTCTTTAATCTGAAAAAAATACTATTCTCTTTGTCATCGATTTTAGGTTCTATATGATGTTTATCAGATATAATAACAAATCTATTAAGACTATTTGTGGCAAGTTTGCTTAATAAAGATTCGACTTCAAAGAGATTATCTGAAATAGATACCAATTTTGTTTTTTCATCTATTTTAATAGCAGGAATATCTTTGTATGAATAATCATAAGTCTGTTTAAAATAAGATGAACTTTCATTTTCCCCACCGATATAAACTACGTTTTCCATGATATTAATAATAAGTTAATTGTTTCGAATAATTAAATCAGTTTTTATTAATTAAAAATTAAAATTATTTAGTTTAAAAATTGAATATATACACAAATATTAAGATTTAATCATCATGCCGTCTTGGGAAATTCAAGCGAAGCCACCTCTTACTCTTAAGGGGTGGTCAGTATCAGCACGGCGAACAGCACTTTGGATTCCTGAACTAAAAATGAGTTTGGATGCGGGTGGTATTGATCCAACTACAGGAGAAGAGCCATCTAATACACTCATTACTTTGATTACTCATGGTCATCGAGATCATACTAAAGAAATACACAACATTGCACTTAACAGTCCTGATTGGGATCCTTCTAAATCACAAACAAATCCATTTAAGACAAAAATTTTACTACCTTCTTCAATTATGCAAGATGTTGATACTTTTATTAAACGTAGTGCAGAAATCAATGCAGGAGGACGTAAACTTAGCAAGAAAGAATTATTACACATAAATAACAGTTATGAACTAATGCCTGTGAAGTATGATCAAGTTTATCATCTAAAAAAATATAATGGATCGACAACTTTGGAAATAAAAACTTTTAAGTGTTATCATTATCCAACAACAGTCGGTTATGGCATTTCAGAAGTGCGAAAAACTTCTAAAACGGACAAAGACATTTGCGATATTATTTTACAAAAACTAAGTTTGGAAGAAGACGAAAATAAAAAAGAAACTTACAAAGAAATTATTAAAGTTTTTTCTGAAGGGAATAAACCTCATGGAAAGTACTATAAATTTATGCGAGATGAAGGAATTAATTTTAGCACAACAGTGACTATTCCATTGTTTGCTTTTCTTTGTGATACGACAACTGAAGTAGCTCAAAATAAAGCTATTTTTGAATATCCTGTAATTATTATAGAATGTACCTATTATGATGATGATCCAAAAATTATGAAAGAATCAAAGGATCGTTGTCATACACATTTTGATCTACTAAGTCCAATTATTAAAACTCATCCTAAAAACCATTTTCGGCTTATCCATCACAGTAGTCGTTATGAAAAAGACACCTGCGGACCAGAAACTATTTATGAAGAACATGAAAATTTAAAAAAATATCATAATAAATATCTTAATCGTAGTAAACTTACAGAATTATACTCAAAAGATGAATGGACAATTAAAATTTCTCAACTAGAACTTGAAATTAAAACATTAGAGATTAAAAAAGAACCGACAAAAAAATTGTTCGATAAAATGGATTTTATGAAGACTATTTTAGAACAATATAATAATGATCCATTTGAGAATCCAGAGTATTTGCCTAATTTTTCTATCCATATCTAAAAATTAAAATAAAAATATTCATAAAATTGATTTTTATATGAATTTCTCTTTAATTAAAATGTCAGGAGCTGAAGAACAACAAGTATCACTTTCTTACAAAATACGTGGTCTTAAGGATAAAGAACCATTTAATATAGATAGTGAAGGGTTAGAAACAGTTGGTGATCTAATGACAAAAATAATAACAACTAAAGATTTAGAGTTTTCTATCAAGCTAATTTATACAGGGAAAGTATTATCTCCCGAAATAAAACTATCAGATGTTAGTTACAAACCGGATGGGTTTTTTGTTTTTATTGAAGATAAGAAAAAAGTTATGAAAGAAGAAGTAAAAGAAGAGATTGTAGAAGAAACAGCTCAGCAACCGGTTAATATAGAACAGCCAGTTAACCATCAATTACCAAATGAAGGATCTCTTTTTCAAGAATTACCAACATCAAATGAAGGATCTCTTTTTCAAGAATCACCAACATCAAATGAAGCAAATCGTGACGGAATCTATGCAAATATTTTTGTGAATTTAATTAAAATGGCAGAAGACTCCAATAAAATGGCAGAACATCTTAACGATATAAATCTTTTGAAAACTATGATGAAAGATGTAAAAATCTCTCATACTTTAATGGCATTAAGTCCTGAACTACGAAAAAAAATGGTTGAAAGCAATCCTCAAATCAAACAAATCATAAATCAATATCCGAATGAATATAAAGAGGTAATTGAAGATCCTGAACTTCTCCAAAAAGGTCAAGTTGCTTTTAATAAAACATTACAACTTTTACAACAACAAATGGGGATGGGTGGAATGGGGATGGACATGATGAATTCAGGCGGAGAAGAATCTATTTATGAAAATCAAATGAATACAGGAATGAATGAAGATTCATCATTAGGTTCTACTCTTGGATTAAATGATGAAGATATGAAAGAAGTAAATGAAATAACTAATATAACAGGAAGATCTAAACAAGAAGTGATGCAAGTATATGTAGTTTGTGAAAAGAATAAAGAGTTAGCTATAAACATGTTATTCAATTAATATTGAATATTTTATTTAATTACAAGTGAGTATATAAAAATGAAACTAATTTTATTAACATACTTTTTGATGCATAGTTTTAAAACATTGCTATTTGGGTCTTCAAATATGTTTCATTCTGTAGTGTTTGATTTTTCACAATATTCAGTAATAAATGCAAATATTCAAGATGTAAATAGTACAACTATTGAAGAGACATCAGGATTAATAGGTTGGACACTATTTGGTTTAAATCCAAATGGAGATGATAATGCAACAATAAGTTATTTGTATAAAAAATTTTATACAAATGATGTTAAAAATACGACAGAAAATTCAGATCTTAAAATAAGATCAAATAATTTTACAGAAGAATACAATGATAATGATCTTCAAGAGACAATAGAATGGTTTCATAATAATAGATTTATGATAACATTAAGTTGTGTAACAATTTTTATCTCTTTAGCATTCTTGGGTAATTTACTGCTTAAACTTAAACCAAAAAAACAAAATGCAATAGTTTCAAACGGAATAAGAACTTTGGATGGTGGTTTATTTACAACTAAACCAAAATATTTTAACCCTACATTTACAAGTTTTGTAATATCTATTTTACTTACAAGTTATTGTAATTTAGCAACAGTAATTTTTTGGGAGTTTGGTATTTTAGACTCAAATGGTATACTTGAAGTACTTCTAGTAATATCAATTACTATTTTAGTATTAATTGGATTTCCAATATTTGTAGCATCTTTATTATTTAACAAAGATATAGATCTATATAATAGAAAAACAATGGATAATTATGGCTCATTATATCTTGGATTTAAACAAGGATCATCGTCTAAATTCATTTTATTAATATTATTAAGGCAAATATTATATGCAATTGCTATAAATATAAGTTTAGTATTTAATAATGGACAAAACTCTTTTATTCTTATAATTAATATTCTATTTTTAGTATCTATTTTTTGGTTTGATCCATATGAAAGTGAAATAACAAAATATCAAAATATAGTTTTAACAAGTAGTTTAGTAATAGTATCTTTAATTAACTATTATATTATAAGTCTTGACAATCATGAAGCAGAAATATTTTGGCTAGCATTTTCAATTGGGTTACAATGTTTATCTTTTTTGGTATACTTTATACTTCTTAGTATAAAATATATTCGTCCTTTATGTGTCAAAGATGTCATAATTAGAAATTTTTCAACAGATAAATTAAATTATACAATTAATAGAGAGTTAGAAACCACTTCTTTAATAGATTCAGAACCAATTGATGCAGTCAGACATCATAACTATGTGAAAAAATCTTCCAAAAGACTTGTGGAAGAAATAGAATTGACTAATGTAGATGTTTCTTAGTCTATTCTTTTACTAATGAAAATCTTTTTAAAGGTCTATTTATTGTTTCTGTTTTATTTATAAAAATAGAAGAATTGCCAAAGAAACTATTATCTTCATACTCAGTGATAGTGTCTTGATATATATCTTCAGTGTCAATTCTTTCACTAAATGAGTTATCATCATTATTATTTTTAAAATTATTTAGAGGATTTTTAAAATTTTCATTATTTTCATTATTTTCTTTTTTAGATCTATTGGAATTTAATAGATTAAGTCTATTTTGGACATCATCAAGATCAATATTTGTAAATTTGAAATCAATCCAATCGTCAAGATTTATAGTATCAATGCCAATTTTATTTAATGCAATATCAATTCGTTTAAAAATATTTGTGAACGGTCTATGTTTAAAAACAATATTAAGCAGTTTTATATGAAAAACAGGATCTTGAATGTTATTTTTTAATATTTTATTATAAACTTCAAAAGCGTAAATATCCGAGATAAAGTCACCAAAACATATATTATAAAAGAACTTAATGTCAGATGTTGGTTTGAAACCATTTAAAACTTCAACACCTGGCAACATTTTTTTCCGAAGTTTAATATAAAGATTATTAAGGTTCTCAATACCTTTATCAAGATCTTCATTAAATTGAGTTTCAAATAGATCTAAAAATTTTTCTGATTCTGCAACAATATTATCAAAATACACATCTAATAGTTGTTTTCTAAATTTAATAACAGCACCGATTTTTTTAATTTTTCCAAATAAAGAAGCCTGTTTTGTTGACAGATTTATATCACATATTTTTTTAATAAATTCAGGTTCCCAACAAAGATTTTCATAAACTCTAGAATAAATATCTGAATAATTCGTTTCAGCAAATTCCAGATCGTAAATTTTATATTTGGTCCTGTTAAACATCCGCATGACGGTTTGAGATAAACATCGAACAAACACAACTATTTCATCAAAATAAAAATACTCTTTTTTAATATCCAATAAAATAGTAATAATTGGTATTTCTTGATTCCATGTTGTGATAACTTTTGGTTTTTTATATTTTTTATCTCTATGCATAATATCAAAATAGACTACACCCAATAATTTATTATTTTTTTTAAATTCATAACATTCAACACTATTATCCCAAACTTTATCATTTGTCTTATAAATATCTAACTCAAAATAATTTTTATACAAAGAAAGAATTTTACAAACTGTTTTCTTTATGGGGAAATACTGTTCAAAATCCTTAATATCTTTTTTATAAGAGTATCTCCATCTTTCCAATAAAAAGTCAATATCATATGATGCTAAATCAGGATAGATATGTTTAAGAACTTCAATCTCTTTATTAAATAAATCTTCTGTTTTTTCGTAAACTTTATTAAGTTTATCTTTAATATCAAGATTATAGTTTTTAGTTGAATATTTAAAATAATTATTATAACCTAGAATTTTGGACTTTTTTCTTCTTAAAATTAAAAGTTCTAAAAAATCTCTTAAATTATCTTTTGTAATAAATTTGGATTCATATATTTTTTCAATATTCTTTCGATCATTTCTTTTTTGATTAACTATAATGCAAGAATAATTAGAATCAGTGATTTTAATATTTTTATAATTTTTAAACCATGTAAGTATCTTACAAATATATTTATTTTCGATATCTTTAATTTTATTTTCGAGCTTATCTGATAATAAAAGCTGTTGTTTAAAACTATCTTTAATATAATCTAAAAATTCCTTGTCTTCTTTTTCTAAATTGTCATTGTCTAGATTTTTAAAACATTCAAAATATTTAGAATTATTATAAACATCTTTAATATGATTATTAATTTTATCTTCACATTTATAACACATAACTCTTTTATTAGTAGAATCTGTAATACATCTTATTAGATCAAGGTTATTCAAATTAAAATGGTTCATAGAAATTATTGAATTATGATTATGAAGAAGTTCTTTTAATTCTAATTGATTATCTTTGTAATTTGAAATGCTATCTTCAATAATTTTAGTATTGTTTAAAATATTAGTATCAATAATTTTTTCTATATTATCAGGGAGCATATTCCAGTTAATCCAGTTTTCATACATTCTAAATAATAGTATAAATTTATAAAACTTGAAAACTAAACACATATTTAAGAATATTAGAAGTTATGAAAACAAATAACACCGGTGTAAATAGTTATAATAAAATTAAACTCTATACATCAAATATCTATTGGTTATATCAAAACAGAAGTAAAAATGGTTGGTGGGTATATGATAAAAAATCATGCGAAGAATTAGAAAAAATGTATCTTGAATATTTAAATTCATGTGATGACAAGAAGGATCAAAAAGTGGAAATTGGGATAAACGAAAATAATACAATAGATGAAATAATTAGAATATTTAGAGATCCTGAAAATAAAAAAAAAAAAAGATATTATAATAGTATGATCGAAATTAATAAGATGAAATATTTGATTAATTTTGATGAGTATATTCAGATAAATTCAAAAGACTCAAAAAGAGTAAGAAAAATTAAAAGAGTTATTAATACTCCTAATATAATAAAAAAAGAGAAAATTGTCGGAATATCTGAGTTTTAAATTTAAATTTTATTTTATTTAGATAATTATCTATGGAGTCAGAATTAGATCAAGATATATTAGATAAAATAATAATAGGTGATAGTATTAAAGAAGAACTATCAAAAAAAACATGCGACGAAAATATTATAATTGCCAAATTCATATTAGATTTAATATCTAATAAAATAGAAAATTCAATCGATTTAGATGACGAACACTCTTTAACTTATTTGGCAGATATTTTGTATTATAACAATTGTACAAGTTTAAGACTCCCTATTAAAATAGTGAGAAAGATAAATGAAAAACAATATCCAAAAAGTAAAAAATTTTTGACTATCAAAATAAACTATGATATATATAATCTTAAACATGAATCAAATAGGGCAATTTTTTCACTGCCAAATTTAAAATCAGAAAATATAAATAAAGAAAATAAAGAAAATAAAGAAAATAATAAAAATTCATTTGAAATTTATATTGAAAAAGATCAAGAAACAATAAATAAAATTTATAATTTTATTGATTCTTTTTGTGATAAAAAATTTATAAATTCCTTAAAAATGTCTTATATTATAGAACAAAATAATAAATTCTCAAAAAGAGATTGGAAATCTATAACAGAAGAAGAAATTATTAGAAGATTAGAAAGATTAAAATTATTTTTAGGTAATAAATTTTTTAAAGTTTCAGATGTCAAACTAATTAGTTATATTAATTTTGAACAGTTAGAATACGATGATAAACTAACAATGTATATTAATTTAGTCAATAAATTAAAAGCTAAAATTTTAGATATAAAAAATACTTTAATACTTTTAAAAAGTTTAAAAGGTGTGTTAAAAGAGCAAATAGAAATAGAATCAAAATCATTAGAAGATAATAGTTATATTTCATCAGAATCAGACAGTGAAAAATCAATACCTGAAGATTCAATGATGGAATATAATATTGAAGAAACATCAAAATCAGAGCTAGAGAATAAATTAAATGATAAAGATGATAAAGATGATAAAGAAAATAAACAAGAAATAGATGATTTATTAGATGAATATTTTGAAAATAAAGACAATTAGTAATGTTTATTTAAGAAAATTGATAAATAAGTAAATTATATATGATAATACTTATGGATTTAAATAATACAAGTTATAATATGGGAAGTATGTATAATATAGAAGACAAACATGAAGACAAACATGAAAAGTACGAAATTAAAGAATACTTTGATTTTGAAGATATGGGATTAAAAGAGAATTTATTGAGAGGTATATATGCATATGGTTTTGAAAAACCATCACCTATTCAAACTAAAGGAATAATGCCTATAATTGATGGCAAATATGTCATTGCACAATCTCAATCAGGAACAGGAAAAACAGCTACTTTTACAATTGGTATGCTTCAGAGGATTGATGATAATATAAAAGAACCACAGGCGATAGTTGTAGCAAATACTCGTGAATTAGCAAACCAAATTGTATATGTAACTGAAGCTTTATCATTATATATGAAAGAGGTAAAAGTATCAGTATGCATTGGTGGTACAGATACAGGTAAATCTATAAAAGATTTACAAGGTTCTCAAATAATAGTTGGTACACCGGGACGAATCAATATGTTAATTAAAAATAATAAATTAAATACAAATTATCTAAAATTATTAATTGTGGATGAAGCAGATGAATTATTATCTAATAGTTTCATTCCTCAATTAAAAGAAATGGTAGAGTCAATACCAGAAGAGTCACAAATCTGTTTATTTTCTGCTACTATGCAAAACAAAATAGGTATAACTAAGAAATTTATGGTTGATCCAGTTTATATTCTTGTAAATAAAGACCAACTTACTCTAGATGGTATTCGACAATTTTATATTTCAATACCTGAAGAGAATTGGAAATTTGATACATTATGTGATCTTTATAATATGATAAGTATTTCACAATCTATTATCTATGTAAATGGAAAAAAGAAAGCAGATTGGTTACAACAAGAGTTAGAAAAGAAAGATTTTATGGTGTCAGTTATTCATAGTGATATGTCGATGGTTGAAAGGACACAAGTGATCAATGATTTTAGAAAAGGTAAAATTCGAATCCTAATTGCAACAGATTTAATTGCAAGAGGAATTGATATTCAACAAGTATCTATAGTTTTAAATTATGACGTTCCAATGGATAAAGAGTCATATATTCATAGAATAGGTCGTTCAGGTCGTTTTGGTCGTAAAGGTGTAGCTATAAATTTTGCAACAAAACGAGAAGAAAAACAATTAGATGAGATTAAAATGTTCTATCATACACAAATAGAACAGATGCCTGAGAATATTGAAGAACTACTTTAAAAACTAAAAATTATTTAAAATTGATTTATTTTCTTTATTTAATTAGTCTATAATGGGAGACGATAATTCTTTCTTTGTAGTAGAAAATGGTGGTAATAGTTGTTATATAGACTCATTACTGATGGCTTTATTTTATACACAATCTTATTTAGAAGGTGTATTAAAAAAAAAATTAAAAAAAGATGAGAATTCTTATATTCAAGAATATATATATCAAGTTTTTGTAACAAAAGTTAGAGATGGGAAAAGTGTATCTTCAGAAGAGATAAATAATTTAAGAGTTATTTTAACACAGAGTGGATGGTTAGATTGGGATTCTATTTTAGAACAACAAGATGTTAATGAATTTTATACTTTTTTAGCGGATTTATTAGAATTTACTCCAATTGAGTTAGAAAAGAAGATTTATACAGACATATCAGAGTCTACAATAAAAAATGAGAAACTCCCATTTATACCTTTAAGTTTACCTTATGATTTGAAAAATAATAAACCAATTAAAGATATTATGAAGGTTCCAGATATGTTAAGAAATTGGCTACATTTAGATGAAGTAGATTTAAAAAGAGAAGGGCAAGACGCGAAAGGATTAAGTACATATTTAATTTCAAATGTTCCTGAATTTTTAATGTTGTCAATAAATAGGTTTCCTACTCCTGATATTAGAAACAATACTGATGTGATAATAACAAAAACGATTAAACCTTTCACTAATTCAAGTAATCAAGATATTAAAAATATAGAGTGGAGTTTTCATTCTGCAATATGTCATAAAGGTAGCAATCCAAGATCAGGGCATTACTATTCTCTTTTGTTTTCTAAGAAAGATGACAAAGATGTATGGTATATATTTGACGATCTTACAATACCATCATTGATAGAGGTTTCAATGGAAGATAAAACTGTAACTTCTGAAATTAAAAAAGATTGTATATTTTTAGTTTATCAACTTAAATTCTAATAATATCTAAAAAATTGTTTTTATTATTAAATTTAAAAGTATAAGTTAAAATGAGTAGGTGTTATTCAAAAACACATACAGGTAAAAGGTGCAAAAGAAATACTATATTTAGATATTGCAAACAACATAAGCCAAAATACCTAAAAAAAAATTATGAAGTAGGAACATGTTCAATATGCAAAGATGAGTGTAATTTTTGTTCTCAATTGTGCAAAAGATGTATAAGAGAATCTTTTTATATATAGAATTTATATAATCATAAATAAAAATTTCTAAGATCCGGTTCAATTAATTGTCCCGTTAATTTGTCTGATAGTTTAGGAGAATTAAAAGATGCCAATACATTGACTTTTACGGTTTGGCCAAGTTTAAATGTTTCTTCATGATTATAAATTTTAATTTTAAGAATATGATTATCTATGTTTATAATATAATCATCTTTATTTAGTTTTTCAGGTACAAGTTTGCATAATACAGTAAAATTTTCATCATCAAAATACACCGTTATAGAGTTGTTTCCAAATCGAACAATCTTACCTGTCTTAGTTTCTATATTTTTAGTTTTTGATCTAATATAACTTTCATGTAGTCGGTGACTTTCTCTTGATGCTTTTTTTATTTCCATATTTCTAAAATTTATATTTTCAATTAACTCTTCTAAATCAAGATAAGTTACTTGTTTATTATTTTTTATAATAGATCCCCATAACATTCTATGAGTAATAATATCTATATATCGTCTAATAGGCGAAGTGAAGTGTGAATACTCTCCTAAATCATCATGAGTTCCATTCAAAGAATAAAAAGCTTTGTCAGAGTTAAAATACTTTATAATTTCTTTAATTTTAGGATCTTGAACAGCATTTCCAAGAGAATCAATATACTTATATTTTCTAAAAATAGGATTATAAATTTTAGCATCTTTTATTTTTTTTGCTACTTGTTGATTAGCTAAAACCATAAAAATTTCGACAGTTTTATGAATATTATAATCTAAATTGTCTTTATTTTGTTTAGAATATAAAAGTTTACCAAACTCATATAATAGTTTGATATCAGATATATCTAAATTTGAAGCTTTATCATAGCTCAAATTCTTTTCTACTTTTATTAAAGTTCTTTTGAAGTCGACTTCAATAAGATCTAAATTTTTAAATTTCATTATCACAGTAAAAGCTTTTTTTTCTTTTTGTTCAAATAAAGATAATTCTTCTACCATTTCTTTTGGTAACATGTCTATTTGTTGATTTTTAAGATACACTGATTCTCCTCTTTCCAATATAATTTTATCTAAATCAGATCCTACTTGAATTATTGAAGATACATCCGCAATATGTACTCCAACTTCTGTAATATTATTATTCTTAATAATATGAATGGCATCATCAATATCGTAACAATTAGGAGGATCTATTGAATAAGGTTTAATATTATCATTTATTAAAGATTTACGATGTTCTTCAACACAGTCTTTAAATTTAGACATATCTATTTTAAGTTTTTTATAACCAACATTAAAAAGGTTTTTAAGATATATTTCTTCTGTTTGAAAATTACCAATACCATCCATTATATTCATAATTTCCCCATAATGTTCTTGATTTTTGTATTCTCCTTTTCGGATAACACAATACTCATTTGATTTTTTTCCAGTTTTAGAAGTTACAACTTTAAAATTAGGATATCTTGATTCAGTTGAAACTAATCTTATAACTTTTCCTTTTTTGACAATACCAAATATTGCACCATTAGTAGTCAATACTCCAGGTATTTTTTTTATTAAAGAATAAACAGTTTTACCATTTATAATTTTGTCCCCGTATACCAGAGCTGGATTTTCTTCCATTTCTAGTATATTGTCGACATCAAGAAATCTTCCTCTACCTATGTAGATCATTATGCTTTGTATCGCTATGTTCTATTATTTTTTCAAATTCTTTTAAACACTCATCTGATGAGAGTCTATTTTCTCTATTAAATCTAGTCATTTTAAGTATTAAATCGTAGAATTCTGAATTTTTAATAAGATCATAATTCAGGTGTTTAAAAGAATTATATCTGAATAAATTAGAACCTGAATTTTTTATAAACATATTAGAATATGTAATTTTTTGTTTTGTTAATAAAAAAAAGAATACAACTCCTAAAGACCATACATCTGATTTTTTACAAAATAAACCATAATCATAGCATTCAGGTGGAATAAAATTTTCTGTTCCAAAAAGAGACTCGAATACAGTTTCTTTAGAAATAGATAAATCAAAATCAATTAGATGAATTTGAACAGTATTATTGTCTTTTTCATTTACTATGAAATTATCCGGTTTTATATCGCAATGTATAAATCCAAGAGAATGAAAAAATATTAAACTTTTTATACAACCTTCCATAATAGTTTTTATATTTGAACTATTGAGTTTTTTGGAATATTCAGTTAAAGTTTCTCCATGAATATATTCAAGAAGTATGTATTTTATATTATTTATATCTGCAAATTTATAATAATTAGATATTCGATTAGATCTAACATATAAAAGTTTATCAATAATTTTTAATTCTTCTTCATTATATTTTATTTTCTTTTTTGCTTTGCATATAAACATTTCATCTGAAATTTTATTTTTAACTAAAAAAACACCTTTATCTATTTTGTTCTTAAATTTTTCAACTATTATATAATTATTATTAAAATCTTCATCTTTTAACAGATCTTTATCTATTTTTTTTTTTGGATAATAAAATTCCAACTGATCTTCATCACTTAAGTCATCATAAGTACATTTTTTCGATTTTTGAATAGTCGTAATATTATTATACAGTTTACTCGAACTGTTTTTTTTAAATGGATTTAATATACTAGAGTTCATATTCTTATAATCTATATTTGAAATTTTTAATTAATTAAATTAATATCTTTTATAACTTTATTTAGATATCTTCCTGTTGGATTAGATGGTTTTCCTACTTTTGAATCAGCAAACCCTTTATTATATCCTTCTTTATATCCGGCATTTAGGCCTTCTTTATATCCAGCATTAAATCCGTTAATATATGAATTAGTAAATTGAGAATTACTATTTTTTGTTTCTATAAACTTTTCTTTGTAAGGGTAAATGGATATTTTTTTATTATTAATATAAGTATCCTCATCTTCTAAAGCGGATTTATAAGAATCATCACTCTCAAACTCTACTATCCCTGTTCCTTTTGATTCACCTGTTGTTCTATTAGTTATTAAATAAGATTTTACTATTTTCCCATATTTTTTAAAATACTCTTCAAAATCTTTTAAAGATGTATCATCTAAATCTTTAACAAATATTTTTTTATTATCATTTGGTTTATTTTTATACTCAGACAGTCTTAACTCTCTATCTCCAAGTTTAAAACTTTTTTTCATACATAATATTGCATCTTCTTGAGATTCAAATTCAATAAAGCCATAGCCCTTTGTGTTTTGAGATATATTATCTCTTTGTAATTCCGCTTTTTTAAAACCAATTTCTTGTTTGAATAAATTTTCAAATTCAAGATTATTACATTTATAAGGAACATTACCAATAAAAACTTTTTTGTTATAATCACACATCTAATATCTGTTTCTATTAGTTATATTTTAAGTAATAAATAAAAATTGATTTTGGTTATCAATAATTTATAATTAATAATCAAATGACATCAAAAACCATCAAAAGATGCATGAAAGACGCGAATGATTTAATGACAAAAGGTTCTGATAAGATTGTAGGTTATTCTGAAGAAAATAATATTCGTCAATTTTATTGTCTAATAGAAGGATTTGAAGACACTGACTATAAAGATGGTCATTTTATTTTTGAGATTTATCATGATAAAGAATACCCTTTCAAGGCTCCTTCTATTAAATGTTTAACTCCGACAGGACGGTTTTTAGTCAATACAAAATTATGTTTTAATTTTAGTGACTTTCATAATGAGCAGTGGTCACCTGCTTGGAACACTCAACAAATCTGCATGGCTATTATCTCATCTATGATCACTACTAATCAAAATGAATATGGTGCAGGTCATTATGAATTTAATAGTCCTGAATTTAAAAAAAAGAAACAATTTGCAAGTGAATCTAAAAAGTATAATCTTGATAATTATCCGATTATCTATGCTAAACTTTTGGAACTTTTGGCTAAAAAAAAGATGATAATGAAAAAGTAATATAAAAAACTATAAAAATAATTAAAAAAGTTGATCTAATTTTAATTTATAAATATTATAAAGTTAATCAACACCTTAACATGAGTAAATTAAGTCCAATTTGTCAAAAAAGATTAAAAGGAGATCTAAAAGTATTAAAAAAAGAACCATTAGAATTAGCTTGTTCCCGACCAGATACTGATAATCCTCTTATATGGTATTTTGTTCTAAAGGGTCCAAAAGATAGTCATTATAAAGGGGGATATTATCTCGGTAAAATTGAACACTCACCTGAATATCCTTTTAAACCTCCGGATTTTTATTTTTACACACCTTCTGGTAGATTTCATCTTAATAAAAAAATATGTCTAAGTAATTCAGGTTATCATAAAGAAGAATGGTCAGCTACGTGGAACATTCGAAATCTACTTATTGGTTTATTATCTATATTCTTGGATGATGGTCCTGAATCTAATGGCATAGGTAGATTAAAGGACACACAGGAAAATCGTCAAAAGATGGCAAAACAATCAGTTAGTTTTAACATTCAAAATTACGAGAAAGAGTGGGAAATGTTTAAAGATTTTTATGAAAATTCAAAAGATGAATAAATTTGACTTTATTTATAACTATATTAAATAATTAAAACAATCAAATGTCTGATGAAAGTTTAAAGAATCTTTTAAATGAACTCGAAAAGCAATACAGTATAACAATTATTTATAGTTGTATAATGGGTTCAGTTAATTGGGGATTAGAATATTTTGGATCTGATAGAGATATTAAAGGAATCTTTATAAGAAATTCTATTTATGATATCATGTATCCAAAAAACACATATGATAGTGTGATTAAATATGAAACTGTTATAGATAATACCGAAATAGAAATAGAGTTGTGGGAACTTCGTAAATCTATCGATCTATTATCAAGGTCTAACCCATCTATTATAGAATGGTTTCAATCTAGTAGAATTTTAATGGACAAAAATTTGCGATCAAAATGTCTTGACATAATTACTAAACTTCATAATACAAAATCATTAGCTCACCATTATTATAATATGTTGATAAACAATTTAAAACTTCATTTTGAAGGTAAGAATGAAGTTAAAAAAAAGAAGTATTTTTTTGTTCTTATTCCAAGTTTTTATCTTATACAATTATTTAAAAATAATACTTGTGTGATAGAGCCTATATTTGAGAAACTAATGGAATCAACTGATCTCCCAAATGATGTTAAAATGGTTGTTGTCGATCTAGTTAAATCCAAAAAAGAAGGCCATGGTAATGAAAAAACAGAGAAAATAAAAATATTAGATTCATGGATGATGTCTGTAAAAAATTTTGCTGAGGAAAAGTTATTCAAAAAGGAATTAAACAAAGAAGAAATAAATAGTGATATCATAAAAGAAGACAAATATGAAACGAAATCTTCCATACCAGGTCATTATGATAAAGCAAAAAGGGATTTTACAGAGATTCGGCGTCATCAACAAGAATCAGGATCAATTAAAAGAAGATTCTTTTTGGAAGCAGTTTTGAAAGTATTAATTGTTAAATACTTAATAGAAAATCCAAGTAAAAGAACTAAAGATACAGTAAAACTTAAAATAGAACATTTAAAACCAGAAGACATGCCTGAAAATATATATTCTAATTTAGAATATGTCATAAAAAACAAATCTAAAATAGTATTACTTGATACTAAAGAACAGGATATTATAAATTACTGTGAAGACAGTCTAATGACTATTTCTGATAAGATTCAAGAGATAGAAAAACATAATCAATACTTAATGAAGATTAATAGACAAAAACACTACGATAATACTCTTAAAACATTAGATGAATCTATTTTTAGAAATATCTTAATACAAACAACAAAAGAAATCCTTAATTTATAAAAAATTGAAATTAATCAGATATTTATAGTATTATATCTTTTCATCTTTGAAATGCCTGGTAAAAAGAAAGGAAATCGCAACAATGCTAAATTTAAAAACAAACGAGATGTAAAGTTTGCAGATGAAACTCAAAAAGAGGCTTATGCTCAAGCTTTAATGCGAATAGGAAGTGGTGGTGGAACTCCACAAATAAAAATTTTATGTTCTGATGGAAAGGAACGAATAGGAAACATTCGTGGTAATATGGTAAAACGTCGTGGTAAGTGGGTCAATCCCGGTGATATTCTGCTTATCCAATTTGGTGGTAAGGATGATGATAAATTTTGCGATGTTATACATAAGTATTTTCCGGATGAACGTCCTATATTATCAAGCAAAGGACTTCTTGGTTTTATTCGTAAAATGGAAACAAATGAGGAAGATAATGATATTGAGATTGACTATAATGGTTCAAAAATTAAAGCAGAAGAATATGATCCAAATCAAGGGATGCGTGATTTACCACCTATAGAATCTGATTATTCTGACGATTCGGATGATGACGATGATGAGCCTAAAAAGAAAATTATTGGGAAAGACCATTTTGGCAACGATATTTATGAAGAAGTTGAAGTAGAAGTCAAAGTAAATAAAGAACATCCTGTAGAGAATAATTCATTTTCAGGATCTGAATCAGATAATGATTTGGATAATGACTCGCAATGGGACAACAATAAGAAAAAACATTACAAACAAGAAAAGTTTGTTGATAAAAAGAGAAATAAGAAAAAAGGGAAACTTCGCGCTTAAATTTTATTTAATATTAATTAAAAAGTTTATAAAAATTGAGTTCTTTTTAATATAGAACTAAATAATTCACTGAGTATGCTAAATATTTATACATGTGGACCAACTATTTATAATAGAAGTCATATTGGTCATGCTAGAACTTTTTTATTCAATGATATTTTATTAAGATATTTAAAATTTAATAATATTCCTTATACGAGTTGTATAAATGTCACAGATATTGACGATAAAATAGTTGATAAATGTTATAGAAAAAAATTTGTTGCAATTATAGAAAACTTAATAGAAAAATATGGATTAGAAAAAGTTTTGCAAAATATTATAAATAATGAAATTCATCCAAAGACTTATAAGAAAACATTAGAACTCACATCTATAGACGAATTAGGTGATTGGATTTTGAAACAAAAATTAGAAATTATAACAGAAGATGAATTAAAAGTCACTCATAAAGAGTATAAACAGTTCATAGATGAAAAGTTTAATTTCTTTTGGGAAGACCTTAGCCAACTTAACATAGAAAAACCCAATGTTATAATAAGAGTATCTGATTCTCTATATCATATTATAGAATATATAAAAAAGATAGAAGAAAATGGATTTTGTTATGAATCTAATGGTAGTGTATATTTTGATACTAAAAAATTGGAAAAAGCAGGTTTTGATGTGGAACTATTAAAAAACATAACAGATGACACCGAAACTAAAAACTCTCATATTTCTGATAAAAAAAATAAAGAAGATTTTGCCTTATGGAAAGCAGAAAAAAGATTTGATATTAGTTTTAATTCTCCTTGGGGAAAAGGTCGTCCTGGTTGGCATATTGAATGTTCAGCTATGATAAAATATATATTTGGTGACACACTTGATATACATGGAGGCGGAGAAGATCTAATTTTTCCTCATCATAATAACGAGTGTGTACAAATGTTTGGACATTTTTTAAAAAAAGATGTAGTTCCAAAAAAGTTTTTTCATATTTCAAGACTAAATAAGAATGAAGAAAAGATGTCTCAATCCAAGAAAAATTTTATAACCATTAAGAAGAGTTTAAATTCTGTTTCGAGTAGACAATTAAGATTAATGCTTTTAAAATCTAAATCGAACAAAATACAATCTTTTACTGAAGATCAATATGAACAAACTAAGATATTAGATAATCGATTTTATAAAACTTATATAAATCTAATTAATATAAAAAAAACAAATGACACTAATGAAACTGAATTATTTAAAACTAATTGTGAAAAACTAAACAAACTAATTGAAACTTTTGTAGATTTAGATCATAAATTATTTTTAGATAAGAATAAAACTAAATATATCTCAAATATAAGTATTGACACTTGTTCAATAATTACAGATTTAGAAGAATTATGTCATGAAATTGCTAAATTAAATGATTTAGAAAATCTATTTAGTAAAAAAAACTTAAAATCAATTATGTCTATCTTCGACAAGTGTTTTTCTTATTTAGGATTAAAATATAAATCTGAAATCGCTTCATTAAAAGAAGATAAAACGAACGAATTAATAGAAACTATAGTTGAAATTAGAGATTATATTCGAAATATAGCAAAACACAAAGAAATAAATAAAAGTGATCTTTTTAAATTGTCTGATTGGATCAGAGATGAGAAATTAAAAAAATATAACGTTAAACTTGAAGATTATAACAAGAAAACATCTATTTATTAAATTAAAATTTATTTATATTATTCTTTTTGACTTTCTTTTTAATAATACAAATAATAAATAATATATGTAAAATAAACAAAATTAAACTTTAGATACACATTCAATATGCAATAGATTGAAACATATTTTCTGAATATCACCAATTTTTTCTATTATATATACTCGATGCCAATTTACTTTTTCTAATTCTTTAGTATGTACAATTTTTGTTTCACCGTTTATAATTTCTTCTTTAGTTTTGTTTTCAACAATACGACAATCTTTATAGAACTTTGCAAAAACTGTATTTAGTCCGTACAAAAATTTGGTGATATGGTAAGAAGACTGATCTAAATTGAACTTTTCAAAAACTTGATCAAAACCAAGACAAAATTTAATAAGATCTTTTTCAACATCATTCTTAATTTCCAGATTAATGTGTTTTGGACGTTCAACATTAAGAGATTCGACAAGATTTAGAATTTGGCAAACACGAGCATGAGAATAGAATTGATATAATACTGTATCACCTTTTAGAGATAACATTCGTTCAGGATCATATTTATAATTCTTGACACGATCAATAGATAGATCACAATACTTTATTGCACCAATTGCTGTTTTCTCAATCACTTCTTTGGTCACATTTGGATTTTCAGTCTTCATAACTTTTTCTGTATGTTCAACTGCATCATCAAATAGAGATTGAAGAGAAATAGTGTTACCATCACGAGATTTAATACGTGAACCATCGTTATTAGTCATAACACCAAACTTAACATGGACAACTTTTTTATCCTTGGTTAACCATCCCATTTTTTTTGCAATTTCAAAAACACATGAAAAATGATGCTCTTGACCTTTATCAACCACATAGTAAATTTCATCATAATTCTCTTTAACAAGACGATATTTAAGAGCGGCAAGATCTGTAGTTCCATATAAGAAAGATCCATCTGATTTTTGTACAACAACAACGCTACCATTGTCACATTCTACACATTTTCGATTTTTATTTCCTATTTTATCTTTAGTATTAGGATCTTCTTTAGTTGAAATTAAGCCTGCTTTCTCTAAATCATCAACAACTTCTTGAAGCATATTTTGATAAAAAGACTCTCCCTTTTCAGGAATTAAAATATTCATTACTGAATATACTTTCTTAAATGATTCTCGAGAAATATCTACAATTAGTTTCCATGCTTCAACGGTTTCAGTATCACCATTTTGTAGAAGTTTTGTTTTACGATAAGATTCAGTTTTAAATTCTTCGTTTGTTTCGAACATTTTTTTTGATTCGACATAAAACTCTTGAAGGTTATTAATATTAGGTGGGTCTTTCATAAAATTTGGGTTTTTCTTATAAAGAAGTGCAATTAGTTTCCCGAATTGTGTACCAAAATCACCAATATGATTAACCCCATGAACTTCATGTCCAAGAGCTTCAAACACGTTAACTATAACTTGACCAATATTAGTGGATCGCATATGTCCAACATGCAATTCCTTTGCAATATTAGGTGAAGAGTAGTCTACACATATTTTTTTCGGATTTTCTGTTTTAGGTAGTTTAATATTAGTGAACATTTTTATCATTATCTCATCAGATACGGTGAAAAAAATCTTAGTTTTATCAAGGTACGATTTAAATTTAGGATGACTAAAGTTATTTACAAAAGTTGGAGAATCTATTTGAAACTTTTTGGAATTCGCGAAAATATAATCCCCATTAGGGGATCGGCGAATAACCGCCCCTTCATAAGTTTCTGACACGTAAGAAGCGAGTTCTTGATCCATCGCTGATATAAACTTATTTAAGCTATCGTTTATATCAAATTTTTGAAATCAAACTCTTTATTATTAGAATTATATAATGTCTAACGGACAAAACGATGAACCACCGATTTTTGATGATCAAGAAGATCAGCCATATAATGCAGAGGATTGGGATGACAATTTAACTGAATTTTACGATTTTGAAGATCTTGATTTAATTCAAAATAATTACATTGATGCAGGTAATAATTCTGAAACAGAAGATGATAATTATGAAGAAAATACAGATTTAGACGATACTGAATCTGAACCATATGACTACTATCAACAAAATGTAGATATGGGTACTCAGCCTGATCCTGTTGAAATTATTAATATAGATGATCCACGAGAAGAATTCTATGTAAGTTGTTATTCAAGAAAAATTAAATTTAATGAGGAATTAGAACAGTTCATTTTTAATTATAATCCTCAAAAATGGTTTATTGGAGATAATCTTTCAAATATAGATAATATTGACTCTGAAACTTTAGCTACTATTTCTAATCAACAAACAATCACTCTAATTAATACAATATCAGAACTAACACAATATATTTCTGATAAATATATAAAAAATCAAATATCAAACATAATGAATTCAGTTGTTGAATATATTTCTAAATTTACTTTGTGGGACTTTAAAAATAATTTAACTATAGATGACAAACTTTTTATGATAATTTTAATAGAATGTGGACTTAAATTTTCCAATATTGATATATTAGATGCTCTATTCTGTTCTAAATATTACAAAGAACAATTCTTATGGGAAAGTGCAGGAATAACTTTTTATGAAGCGATATCAATAAATCCTAATAAAAATTATTTAGAATACTGTTTAGATAAAGGATTTATAAAAGATATAGATATCTTTTCTCAAAACTCTGTTGGTTTTTCTCATTATCATCTTTCTATAATGAATTCACCTGCGAATGTTCGCATTATTTTGAACAGATTTGCAAATAAAAAAGAAGAATTTAATAAACCTTTAAAAAATACAGGATTGACTCCATTTATGTTAAGTTGTGAAGTCGGTTCAGTTTCTGCTTTACAACTTTTACCATATTTAGATAAAAATAGTTTCCAACAAGAGTTTTATAATCGAGAAACATGTTTGTCAGTATCTGCTAAAAAGAACTCTTTTATTTTTGAAAAACTTTTAGAATCAGAATTTGCAGATGATGAATTCATAAAAAAGAAAACTTATAGTGGCGATCTTTTTAAAGTTTGTCTTGAAAATCCTGAATCTATTTGTTGTATGTTGGAAAAAAATCTTGTATCAATAGAAGATTTAGTTTCAGGTAAATATAATATTTTAAAAACAATTGTAAGGAGTGAAACAGCAACAAAAAAAATACTTAATTTGGGATTAGATAAAACTATTTTCAAAAGAGAAATTAAAACTATTTTCAAAAGTAAATATTTTTTGCATTTTTTAAATTCTGAATGCATTAATAATGATGTATTAAATACCGACCCACCATTTCTAATAGATTGTTTAAGAGAAAACTCTCTGGTAAGTTTATTAAATAATGGGATTAATATTCAAATATTATTAAAAAATTTAGAAACTTTGCTAAATTCAGAAAAATTCACAAAAGAATTATTTGACAAGTCCATAAATATTAATAGTATTAATCGTGTAGAAATAATTAGATGTGTTATTAATAATAGTTATTTTAATGAAGAATTCATTATTAAAAATATAGATACTATCAACAAACATTTTTTAGTTATAGATATTTATAATTGCATAATAGATCAAAACAAATTAGTAGAACCTTTATTAGAAAATAGCAATTTTGTGCAGATGAGTTCTAATCTAGAAGAAGATCAATTTTCAAAAGTGTGTTCTAAATTAAGTTTCAAACATGTTATCGATTCAGAAATTGTGTCTTATCTTGTTAATAATAAATTACTATTATCTTTTAATATTTTAATTAATTCTAATAAAGATTTCATAAATATTATACAAGAAAAAGAATATGATCTAATATGTTCAAATAATGAGTTCTTAATAGCCGTCCTTGAAAATAATAATCTTGAAGTAGAGTATTTAAAAAAAAATAATCTAAGAGGGAAAATTCTAAATAAAGTTTTAGATAAAGGTGGAAAAATAATTGCACTTGTTATTGATAAACTATATTCTGAAGAAGACAAGCCTGATTTGAAAGACAATATATTTGACATATTTGTAAAGTCAATAAAAATAGATTTGGAATCAGTAAAAGCAATTGAAAAAATACAAGGTTTTAATAACTCTATATTTAAACAACAAGATGAAAATGGAAATACATTTTTACATCATATATTTAGTAATTCCAACGAAAACGAAACTATGTTGATGTTCAATTACTATAAAGACAAAGGAAAAATAGATATTGAATTAATTAATACACAAAATAAATTAGGAGAAAATTGCCTTTACACAGCAATTGAACATAATCCAAATTATGCAAATCTACTCTTTGATAATAAACTTATAAATAAAGAAAGTTTTTCTCACAGAGATACAGATAATTATACAACATTTTTCAGATTAGTTGCAACGGATAATATAAAGTTGATACGTCAGTCTTTAAATTACATAGATAAAACTATTTTTGATGCTTCGTTAGGTGAAAATAATAGAATTTTTTCTTATGTAGTCAACGAATATAGTACAGAAAGTTTTCTTAAAGATGAAACTCTACTTTTATTAGTTGATAGTGAATTTTTTGATGAAGATTCTATTAATCATTACTATTCAATGCCAATTATAAAAGGCATTTCAATACCAAATATGAAAAGCATTTATAAAAAAATACATATATTTGTTAATCTTGTAAGACATAATAGATTAAAAACAGTAATGAAAATAGTTGATAAATTAAATAAAAAAGAGTTTCTTGAACTAGAAGATGAAAATGGCTCCTCTATACTTATGTGCTCTTATCAAAATGCACAATTGTTTAGATATTTCTTAAACCATAAGTTTATGACAAAAGAAATACTACAAAAAATAAATAAAATGGGTTATAATATTTTGACATTATTGTCTAATCGAATAGATGAAATTACAACTGATAAAATCCCTAAATCATTGCTATTAAAAGATGTATTAACTCATCAATTTTGCGATAAAAATTTCATAGAAAAAGATATGTTTAATAAAGATTTAATGAGTGTTTGTATGAATCATTCATTACTTATAAAAATACTTTTTGAGCTAGAAGATAATAAAATATCAACAGAATTTGTTAATGGACATATAATTAATAATAATACTCTATTTTATGAAATAACTAAAACAGAATCAAGAGAATTAATTACTGATTTTATACTTAGTCGATTTTTTAATATTAAAGATCTATTTGTATATAGAGATAATCTAAGCTCTGATGAATTATTTCAAACCTATTTAACTCTTTATCCAACTCTAACTATTAGAGATAAAGAAGCTATTAATAAACTATTAGAAGAATTGGCAAATTTAGAAGAAAATGAACTTTTTGAAAATCTTGTATACCCTGACAAAGAAAATAACTTCTTGATTAATGTTTTAAAATTCGAAACAGCTGATTTTTTTCGAGAATTCCTTCAAATAATGAGTGAAAATAAAGTAAGATTAGATAAACTATTTATAAATTATAGAAATTTCTTAGATGCATGTTTATATAAACCAAGTGTATTTGAAGTTTTTATTTCATCAGACTATTTTAATGAAAATATATTAAATATAACTAATAGATATGGACACTCATATTTAAGTAATATTGTTTTGTCATGGTTACATTTAAAAGATCTAAAAAAAATAAATATTTTTGAGACGGATATTATTATAAAAACTAAAATAAAATATTGTGGTGATAATGACAATGATCGATTACCAATGATATTTTCAGATAAACACATAAAAGATTTTAATATTTTAATTGATAAACATTTTATAGACAAGAAATGTATAGAACTTGCAAATAATATGGGACAAAATAGTTTGATGAAATCAATTTATGAGGGGAATTATAAAATTGCAGAAACAATATTAGACAAATTATTTACTCAAAACAGTTTGTCTTTTAAAGATATAAATAAACGAAATGTAATTCATTATATTTTTAGTGATATCAAATTAGTAAAAAGATTTTTAAATAAATTATTAGAAAAAGACATATCTATTTATAGTTACTTATCAAAAGATAATAACGGTGATACTCCTTTACATAACTTAGTTAAAACAAAAATTACTCAAGAAGATTTTAGCAAATTACTCAATAATTTTAATACAAGCACTATTTTTGAACCGATTGATAGCATGGGTCGAAATTTGTATTTACTTTGTTGTGATGAAAGAAAAGATTTGTTAGAATGTTTCTATACTCATCCTGATTTTGAACTTTCTCATATTGAAACAAGAGATAAAGATCATAATAGTGTGTTTTATAAACTAAAAAATGATCCAAAAAGTTTAAAATCTTTATTAGAAAAATACAATCTTGATCCCAATCTCATGATGAAATATCATTCAGATAATGGTTCAGTTCTTTTAGAGATGGCTAAGAATTATACAGAAAGTTTTAAAACTGTATTAGAACTATTCAAAGGATTGACTTATAATATTCTAGAAGCTAGAGATAAAGATAGATTTTCAGTTTTGCATATATGTTTTAAATATAATGCAGAAGCATTAGAATTTCTTCTAAATACGGATTTAGATTTAAACTATTTAATAGATAAGTACTCTAATTTTTTTGGAGTAAATAATCCTTTAATTTTAGGTTGTCAATACAATCCACTATCTGTCAAAGTATTTTGTGAATCTAAATATAAATATAAACTCGAAAAACTAATTTTAAAAACAGATATTGATGAAAAAAAGTATGCTCATTTTATAGCATTAGAATGTCAACCTTTGGCATTATATTATTTGATTCAATCTAAAATTATACCTAATAATATATGGGAAATACCTTACTCTAATGGATATAAAATTATAAATCATATTAAATTAGGCAATTCGAATATTAATACACTTGACCAATATTGCAAATTAGAATTTATTAAAGAAATAAATGAGATTTCAATTAATGAAGATGATGAATGTGGTGTGTGTGGTGAATTTAAAGCTAAAATTAAATTTGATGCAGATCAGTGCAATCATAAACTATGTGTAGCATGTGCAGTAAGAGCAAAAACGTGCCCAATGTGTAGAGCACTTATAAAAAGAAAATATATTGATATTCATAGTTAAAACATAGATAGTTACATTGTGATTTATTTAAAATATACTAAAAATTGATATTATTCTTAGATTAAAGAAATTATCTTTCTATGGAAAACGAATATCAAAAAAGAACTGATCGACTCACTTTGATGAAAGGTGAAGGGAAAAATCCGTATCCTCATAAGTTCGATATAAATACAACTTTTGAAGAAATTAAAAATTTGTGCTCTGAACAGGAAAATAATAAATGGAGTGATAAGGAAATTAAGTTTGCAAGTCGTGTTATGCAAACACGTGGATCGGGAAAGCTTGTTTTCTATACACTTAATAATGAAGGTAATAAAATTCAGGTAATGTGCAAACTAGATATGTCAAATATGGAGAAGAATGTGTTCAAATCTCACCATAAGGAAATTAATCGTGGTGATATTGTGGGAGTTATAGGTTATTGTGGAAAATCAATGAGTGGTGAAGATTCTATATATGCAACTAATATTCAAGTTCTCACACCTTGTCTTCATGCTCTGCCAAGTGAGCATGTTGGGGTAAACAATGTTGATCTTCGTTATTCTAAACGTTACTTTGATGGTATTATGAATCGCAAATTTATAGATGTAATGAAAGCTAGAAGTCAGATTGTTAGTTGCATACGTAACTATTTACTTCGAAATAATTTTACAGAAGTAACAACACCTATTCTTTGGAACCAAGCAGGTGGTGCCAATGCTAAGCCTTTTCTTTCTCATCATAATGCCATGGATATGGAAGTATATCTTCGTGTAGCTCCTGAACTTTTCCTTAAAGAAATGATTGTAGCTGGTCTAAATCGAGTATTTGAAATTGGAAAGCAGTTTCGTAACGAAGAAATTGACACTACTCATAATCCAGAGTTTGAAACACTCGAATTTTACCAGGCTTATGCCGATTATAATGATCTAATTATTCATGCAGAAACCATGTTACCAGAGATTGTTCAAACAGTTTGTGGAAATTATAAGTTTCAGTTTCATTCTTCTAATTCTGAAAATGATATTATTGAGATTGATTTTACACCACCTTTTAAGAAAATTGACATTATGACAACTCTCGAGGAGGAAGTTGGAGAAAAAATCGATCTTTCTTCTCCTGATCTTGATAAAATACTACTTGACTTACTTAATAAGTTTAATATTAAATGCGACATAAAAACTATTCCAAAGATGCTAGATAAGCTGATTGGTAAATTTATTGAACCAAAATGTATTAACCCTACTTTTTTAATGAATCATCCTAAAATTATGTCTCCTCTTGCAAAATGGCATCGTGATAATTCTCTACTTACAGAACGTTTTGAACTTTTTGTGGCAGGAACAGAGATTTGTAATGCTTATACTGAACTTAATGATCCAATTGTCCAGACAAATGCATTTAAGTCTCAAGAAGCAGATCAAGGAAAGGATGATGAAGCAATGACAACTAATAAAGGATTTATTGAAGCTCTTGAGTATGGTTTACCACCAACAGGTGGTTTTGGTCTTGGCATCGATCGATTAGTTCAGTTTCTTACTGACAATTGGCGCATTCAAGAAGTTATCTCTTTTCCTCTTCGTAAAATTGCAACTAAAGTTGATATGGTTAATATTGTCGATAATAATCCTTAAAAAATTTTGATTTTTTATTTAATTTAATAAATTAAAAATGAATATAAATAAAAATTCAAAAAATAAAATACCAAATACAAAAGATTTAATATATGATTCAGATGAAGATGAAAATGATAATGAAAATGATAATGAAAATGAAGATAAAAATGTATATAATACAGGAGAATTCATGGATTATACAAAATCTTTATATTCTTATTTTATAGATCCAGATATTTATTCAATAAAATTTTTAGATAAACATAAAAATAAGTTCTCTGAATTATTTGAATCAACACCACCCTATCCACCATTATTTGATAATTTGATCAAAAATCAAAATACATTATTTGATGGTCTTTTCTTTCGTAATATTAATAATAAATTCCCTTTTCATTTGGCATTTAATACTATATTATTAAATATAATCAAAAAAAAAATTAAATTAAAATTTATTAAAGATTATATTAAAGATATAAAAAAAAGTTTAGATAAATTCCATGAAAGAAAAGATGGAAATTATGAACATAATGGATTTAATAGAAAAAATACAGAGTAAAAATAGTAGTTAATTCGGATGTAATTAATATTACTCGAAAAAACTTTTTTGAAATTTTAGAGTATTTAATGAAAGACAATATAAAAAATTTAACAAACGATGAAATATTAGAATATTGTAGTTATAATAATATTATTTTAAAATATATAGATTTAACTGTTGTGCCTTATAAAAATATTTTACATTCTGCTTTAAAAAAAAACTATGATTGGTTCATTGATTTTATTCATCTTAATAAACAAGAATTAGACAAAGAAGATTTTAAAGTATGTTTAGATAATAGTAATATGATATGTTTTGAAAAATTCATTAAATATAATTTTAAGTTAGATAATGAAGTAGAACAATATATCATTGAAACTTTACAAGTTGATTATACTATTTTAGATTTTTTAATGCAAAAAAATAAATATGATTCAAATATAACAAAAAAAATATTTATGATTCATAAAAAAGGATTGTCTAATCTTATACAAGGTACACCAATAGAAAATATAATTAGAAGATTAAATATTATTATTAATTATGATGATTCATATCTAAATTATGAAGATAAACTATTTTGTGTTAGAAATAGAGTTTATCCTAAATTAAATGAAGAAGATTTGACAATTGAATTAGTCAATTATAGTATTATAAATGGTTTTGTGCCATTTACAATTCCTATAGGACATTCAAATAGTAATCATATAGAAATAACTCTAAATAAGGGGCCTAAGTTTTTAAATGTTGTTAAAAATATAATAGCATCTGGAGTTGAATTAACAAATGAATTATTAATGAATATATACCGTAATCTTAAGCATGATAATCCTTATTATAACTATAAAAATTACATAAATATAATTGAACTATTTTTTAATTCTGGTATGATCATAAAAAAATTTCATGTGCATAATAATTATTATGATGATAATTATTGTAATAATATGATTATGATTTTCAATAAAGTATTAAAAGTATATGATGTTAAAAAAAATAATGAATATATTAAAATAGAAAAGTTTAAACTTATTAATAGTACAAAATACAAGAAAATGAATGTTGAAGATAGGTTGTTTGCACTAAATGATATTTTTTCTAAATTAAATTTTAATATTGATACTGTTATTAATAAAGAGAAAAAGGAGAACAATTTAGAAGATGAAATTTTTTATGAAGATCTTTTGGAGTATAAAAAATCACTCAAATATACTACAATGGAAAAGATGGAACAAGAATTAAAAAATAATAAACGCGAAAAAAGAATTAATATTCTATTTAATGATCGAAATATAGATATTAATAAAAAGAAATTAAATGTTGTAAATAATGAGGGAATTAAACTATTAAACCTTAAAAAAGATACACAATTATCTTTTATTGATACTAGAAAGAAGCTTATCAAATATATTAAAAATAATGGTTTGGCTGATTATAACTCAATTAAGATAGATAATAATTTATCAAACATAATTGGATCTAAATCAGGAATGTATTTTAAGTTTACTGACATAGATTTAGTTGTTAAAAAATTTTTTGTTTAAATTTTATATTTAGAAATGTATAAATTTGATTTATAAACTAATATTAAATTAAATATAGTGAATGTCTAAAGAAAATCAAGATAAATATCAAAATAGGGAAATATCATGGGATTCTATAAAGTTGCAAATGACTAATTTAAACAACAAATTAAAAAACAGATATAATGCAATATCAAGAACAGATATTTATAATCTAAATAATTTAATAAGAAGAGCATTACAGATAAATAATTCTTTGCCTAAAGAGATTTATGACTTATATCTAGATCTTGTTTTCCCACTTCACTTGAGAAGCAATGCATACTATTCATCAATTAATCTATATCATAGTGTAGTAAATGATATGTTATGTGAAATGACTTTATATCATATGCCTGCAATAAATATTTTAAATTCAATGATTTGTCAAGGCTTAGTTATTGTAAATACAATTATAGATATTTTATTAGATCAAAAAAAAATATTAGATGAAACAATATTAGATTCATTGTTCTTAAAATTTAATATCAACAAAAAAACTATTATTAAAATATTATCAAGTTATCAAAAATATAGACAAATAAAATATCTTAAAACTAAACCAATATATCAAATTAAGGAGATATTGGAAATATTAAATAATAATTCAAATATTTCAATTGATGAAGAAATTTTTAATAGACTTCTTACTAAATTACCAATTAATAATCCTATTATGAAAAAATATGTATCTAAATTTAAAATCACGGATGAAGGGATTGCAAATGCTTCTATAAATTATAATAATTTAAAATCTATTTTGGACATGAAAATATTACCATCAAATTTAAAAGAAATTGCATTTAAACAATTCTATAAAATAAATGACTTACATAAAATTCTAGATCTTTTAATTGTCTATGGTTATGTTATTACACATACAGATATTAATTTTTTAATTTTCTATAATAATTTAGATAAAAAATATATTAAATATGATTTGAATAAGGAAAGTCTTTTATCTTTAATGAGTGGTAATTATCCTGACATTGATAGGTATACATTTAATTGTGATCCCGATGAGGATTGCATAAGAGCATTATTAATTAATAACACAATGATCGATGGACAAAAAAAAATTGCATATTTAAAAAAAACATTGAACAATTATAAAATAAATATTAGTAATAATTTTATAAATGAATTATTAACAATGTCGAATAAAAATATTAGTAAAGATATTAAATTATTATTTTTAAATCAAAATGTTAATATTAACGATGAAATTTATGAAAAAGAACTTGAAACTTCTGTAGATCAATTAAGTAAATGTATATTTGAAAGTCTCTATAAAAAATACAAAAAATACAAACAAAAATATGGAGAATTAGAAGATGAAAAGGAAATTAATAAAGAAGAAACCAAAGAACTTTTAGATAAAATGAAAAATAAAATAAAAGATAAAATAGATCTAGATAAATTAACAGAAGAAGAATTTGAACAACTTCCAAAAAAATTAAAAAAATTAGAAAAATTAGAAATTGATACAGGATCGAATTACGACGAAGAGAATATGATAGATTCTGAGGAAGATATGACAAATAAGCTACTACATATTGACATGAACAAACTTAAAACTCCAAAAAATAAAAGGAAAAAAAATATTATACCAAATAAGTTAAGTAAAATATTTGGATTAGATAAAAGCACTGAAATGTCTTATATGGAAATAAGAAAATTATTTAGAAATATGATAATAAATCAAGGTTTATTGAATTCTAAAAACAAACAACTATTTAGTTTACAACTAAGAGCACGAAAAATATTAGGATTGCCTAATACAGGGAACTTCAGAGTATCAGATATGGATAAAATTATTAGTTTATGTTATAATTAATTTATATTAATTTTATATTTATTTTATGTTAATTTTAAAATAGATAAATTTGATATTATAATTATATTCCTATAATCAAAATGAAATATACCGATATTACGCCTCTTTTAACTGATTACTATCAATTATCTATGGTATATATTTATTGGAAAACAGGAAGAACAGAAGAGTTAGCCACTTTTGAAATGTTTTTCAGAAAAAATCCTTTTGGAGGAGAATTTACAATTAATGCAGGGTTTGAAGATGTAATTAAATATCTTAAAAACCTAAAATTTACAGATAACATTATCGCAAATCTTGAAGAAGTTCTTAATATTGAAAAAGAAGACAAAGAAAAGTTTTTTAAATATCTTCAAAGTTTAGATTTTAAAGATGTTGATATAACTTTTGTTGAAGAAGGCAGAGTAGTATTTCCTAGAACACCTATATTGTCATTTACTGGTAAACTTCCAATAGTACAACTAGTAGAAACAACTGTTCTAAATCTATGTAATTTTTCATCATTAATTGCAACAAATGCTTCAAGGATGCGACTTCAAGAACCTAAACAACTTCTTCTTGAATTTGGACTTAGACGCGCACAAGGCCCAAACGGTGCTATGACCGCATCTATTTATTCATATCTTGGTGGATTTGACGGTACATCTAATCTTCAAGCGGCATCTTTATATAATATACCATGCGTTGGTACTCATGCTCACTCTTTTGTTAACTCTTTCACAGATAACTATCTTATAAAAGTAAAAGATCTTACTCTTAAAAATACAAATTTGTGGGATTCTGTATTGAAAATAAGAGAAGATAACAATTGGATAAATACAAATATTAAAGAGTTAGCTGCATTTGTTTCTTATGCCTATGGGTTTCCTAACAATATGTTAGCTTTAGTTGATACTTATGATACTCTTAAATCAGGCGTGCCAAACTTTTTATGTGTGGCAATAGTTTTATCAAATCTTGGTTATACACCTCATGGTATTCGATTAGATTCAGGTGATTTAGCTTATCTATCTAAAAAAACTCGTGAAATGTTTAATAAAATTGGAGAAAAATATAATATTGAGCATTTTAAACATCTTAAAATTGCAGCTTCAAATGATATTGATGAAGATGTTCTTAGATCTTTAAATGATCAAGGGCATGAAATAAATATTTTTGGGATTGGTACAAACTTAGTAACATGTAAAAAACAACCTGCATTAGGAATGGTATATAAAATGGTAGATTGTGAAGATAATTCTACTCTTAAATTAAGTGAACAAATAGAAAAAATTACTATACCAGGTCGTAAACGTGTCTTTAGACTATATACTACAGAAGGGCCTTTTGTTGATGTTATGATAACTAAAGATGAAATGTCTCCTCAAATAGGTAAACAGTTTTTATGTAGACATCCATTTGTAGAAATGAAGAAAATGAACGTCATACCTATTCAAGTTGAAGAACTAACTAAAACAATTAAACTTAAAGATCATATAGAAGTTCCCCTTATAGAAAGACGAAAAAAATGTATAGATGAACTTTCTAATTTTAGAGAAGATTACAAAAGGTCTCTTAATCCAACTAAATATAAAGTGTCTATATCAGATAATTTATACAGAAAAATGCATTACATAATAGAAAAAGAAGCACCTATACCTACTTATAATTAATAAATGATGTATTATTAATTTATTTATAGTTAACAATTATTTGTCATTGGAATTTAAATTTGATTTTAAATATAAATATTAAAATATCATTATTATGATAAATAAAAAGAAACTTAATAAAGATCATGCTCTTTTAGTTATTGATGTTCAAAATGATTTTATAGAAAATTCAAGTCAAAAATATAAAGGTGATGTAAAAGATTTTTTTCCTCCTAATTTAGAAGTTAATAAGTCTACATCTATTTTACCAAAAATATTAGCCTTGAAAAATATATTTCACAAAGATAGAATAATATTGACACAAGATTGGCATCCTATTGGACATATATCTTTTGCAGCTTCAAATGATAAAAGATATTCTAAAGATCCTGTGACAGGATTAAGTATGCTAAACAAAGAAGAACTTATTAAAGAAGTAAATGGAGAAAAAGTAGATCTTGGTAGTCAAGAATTGTGGCCTAAACACTGTATTCAAAAACAACAAGGAGCAGAATTTCATCAAGAGATTAAATCTTTATGGAAAGAAGCTGAATTAGTGACTGTATTAGAAAAAAATAAAGACTATAATAACAATAAACCTAAAATAATTAGAAAAGGATCCAATTTGAATATAGACTCTTATTCAGGATTTGGAGATAAATTTAATAACAAATACGATAGGACTGAATTAAATGATCTTTTAAAAAAACTTAAAGTTAAAACAGTTGTAGTTTGTGGATTAGCTTTTGATTATTGTGTTAAGTTTACTTGTTTAGATGCATTGAGAATTGGTTTCAATGTAGTTTTAATAAAGGATGCAACTGCTTCTGTCGTTTCTGCACTTGATGAAAGAAATATAAAAGAGTTAGAGGAAAGAGCAAAAAAACTAAATAAAAATTTTAAACTAACAAATACTGCGAATCTTATTTAATTAATTAAGATAAATTTTAAGAATCTGAATCAGAATCAGAATAATCTTCATTGGAATTAAGTTTAACAAACATTTTTTTATAAGTTGTCTTCTCTTTTTTAGAAAGAGAATTAAAGAACTTAACAGCCAGAGAATAAGGCTTATCATAGAAGAAAAGACTCTTTGGATTAATTTTAATAAACTCACCATTACTATCATAAAACTTAGAACTTTCCGATTTTAATTTAGATAGAAGCATTGCTCCACCAAAAATAGCATTTGGGTCTTGAATTTCAATATATCCAAAACTTAGAAATTTATCGATAATAGAACAAACATCCTTACTAAATTCATTCATTGGTTCGTCTACTTTAATTTTAAGTACATAAGGCTCGACTCCAATTTCATCACATATTTTTTCAAGAGTATCTAAATGCGAAACCCAACCGGAAAAAGCATTTAGAACGTCTTGTTCAGTTGCGCGAATTGCAATTGTATGTGTCATAGATTTAACATACTCTATTTTATATGTTTTATCTATATCCATATCGATATATTCTTTAATAAAACTTGCAATAATATGTGAAAGAGTATAATGATTATTTGAATGATTCCAATCTTTAATTAAATTTTTAAGAGCTGACTTTAGTTTTTGAGTAAGGTTATCAGTTTTGTCATCCTTACAAATAGCGTTAATGACACGATGTTGAACACTGCCAAATTTGAGTGGATCCATTGTTATTATTTTTAAGTTATTAAAACATATCAATTTTTATCAATTTTTATATTTACTATAAAATATTTATTTTTAGATTAAAACTACTTAAAGATTTGTTTATAAAATATAATTGTCTTCTTAGCTTAATGGTAAAGCAATCGTCTGCAAAACGATAGATATGTGTTCGATTCACATAGAAGACTGCCCCCTTAGCTTAGTGGTAAAGCGATCGGCTTTTAACCGGTTGACATGAGTTCGATTCTCATAGGGGGTTGTCTCCTTAGCTTAGTGGTAAAGCACCTGGCTCTTAACCTTGTGACATGGGTTCAATTCCCATAGGAGACTGCTTCCTTAGCTTAGTGGTAAAGCGTTCGGCTGTTAACCGATTGTCATGAGTTCGATTCTCATAGGAAGCTCGCCTTGTTATTTCATTGGTAGAATACTTGACTTATATCCAAGAGAAATGGGTTCGATTCCCATACGAGGTAGCCTTCTTATTTCATCGGCTAGAATACTTGACTCATAATCAAGAGAGATGGGTTCGACTCCCATAGAAGGCAATTAAAATATTAATTAACTAATTACTGTTTGTTAATTGATTTAATAAATTTATTTTTAATATAATCTTTTAAATAATAAACAACTAAACCAAAAATAATTCCAAAAATTCCACCAAGAACTACTTGAAGATAAGTATGACAACCTTCAATTAAATCAGTTCTTGATATACTTATACTTGTTGCAAAAAGTATAATAATAACAGATAATAAATATTTAAGATTATTATTTTTAATATTATTTTTATTTTTATTTTTATTCCATAGTTTTAATATAAAATAAGTGGCTAAAAACCATGCCATTGATGAATGACCAGATGGCATACCTATTTTGTTTATTCCATTATCTATATCAGATTTGTAATTGAATTTAGGATTAGATGAATGTACAAATCCAGGTCTATATATCAATTCTGGATAAGAACTTGAAAATTGTTTAGAAAAAGTTTTAGCTATAAATATAACTATCATATTAAACAAAATAGACACAGCTAAATAACTATTCTCATAAGTTGGATTAATTAAAGAGTTTAAAACAGTGATTTCCATAACTGCTCTTGGAAAAGCTCTAAAGCTTCCTAAAATTAAATCTTTCATAAATTACTCAATAAATTAAATTGTTATTATTTATTTCAATGATATCTTTTAATTTCTTTGTTAAAAAAGTTTCAATATCTGTTTTAATATATCCTTTTAAATCTGATTTAAATTTAATACAACTATTTTTATAATTATCATCACATTTAGAATAAAATACACCCACTCCTATTATATTATACTTTTTATCATAATAAACTGTACAACAAAGTTTATTTACTTCTAAATCTACATCTTTTTCCAAGAAAGTTTTAATTTTTTTTTGGACATCTTTAGGAATTACTGCTCTTTCATAATTACTATGACTATAACTTTGTTTAATATAATCAAAATCTAAATCCATTTCATCTAAATTGGAATCATAATGAAAATCGCCAATATAGTAATTTTTATTTTTATGTTTTGATTCAATTATATCTTTTGCATACTTATCTTTGTCACAAATCTCATTTACAATATATGGCAGATAATTTGGAACAACAATTCTTCCTTTAAAATGATCAAAACTTATATTCTTAAAAGTCCTTCCTGTTGAAAGAGCTTCTACTATAATAAAATTAAAAGGTTCTATTTTTATTTTAGTAATTCTTGAGTTAACTCCTTTTATTTTATAATTTAGAATTCTTGGTTGACCATTAAATACTTCAGTCAATACTAATTCTTCTTTTTTTTCATCCAAATAATAAGTTCCATAATTTGAACAATGAACACTTTGTCCTCTTCCATGTCCTGATTCAAAAGTCATATCATCTTTCAAATAAAGATAACTATATCCACCATAATATTCGCATCCTTCGTTTATGTGTGCACATAGTTTACCTTGAAAAATAGTTTCTTTGAATGTCATTTTAACAATCAATATGAATTAAATAAATCAAATTTTATCTAGATAACTAAATTTATTTTTTCTTTATAAAATATTCCCATACTAAGAAAAAATAAAAAAGAATTTAAAGATAATAAATATCCTTCATTTTTTAACAAACGTAAAAAAGTATATTTATTACAATTTTCTTTACTAACAACTCCCACTAATTTTTTATTAGAATTAAAAAATACAAATATTGAATCTCCTTTTTTGACTTCATTCTTAAAACTTTCTATATTATTAATACCTCTTATGTCATCCACACGTGAAATCTCTTTTTTACTAATTCCTTCAAAAAAAAGATTTTTAAGCTCTTTTGGTTCAATTATCTCTTCTTTTATTATTATTTTATTATTATTTTTGTATAATATTGTGTTCTTTTTTAAATTTTTACCTACCTCTACCTCTTGAGTCTCATAAGACAGTATTTTGACTGATTTATATAATCCATAAATTAGATAATTTATTGCCATACCAAAAGTAGAATATTTAATTATTTTCCACTTGTCTTCATTATTCATGATAATTAATTTATTTAATACATAATATTATTCAAAATTTAGATTATTTTAGTAAAAATTGATATATATGGATACTAAAGATAAATTATTATGTCGAAAATATACACAATCGATACTAATGGAAAATATACTGATATTATAGTTTTTCATTCATTTTTAGAAGCTTTTGAAAATCTTTACAAATCTGTTTGTCATAAATTCTCTTATAATATTCCACTTTTTGGAGATGACTATTTTATAAATAAAGTAAAGGAGGTTTTCATTCAAGATAATAGTAATACCTATTTCAGTTCCACATGTATTAACATCGCTCAAGATCTTTATGGTCAACCACCTGAATATCTCAAAAAGATAAATGATAGTATGAAAGATCGTTTTTCTCAACTCAAAGAAGTATTTAACAAAGGTGTTAACAAAGAAGACATATATTTTGAATTTGATAACATCTCATTCTCTTCAGTTGATGCAAATATAGATAAGATAACCATGGCAAAACTTCCAGATCAAGAAATGAACCCAATGGATCCTGAGCATATAGCTATGATGGAAAAAGAGTTATTAGAAGAAGAATTAAATGAAGTAAATCCCGATAATACATCAATATATGCAAATATGTCATATGATGAATTAGACTACAATGAGTGTTCCGAAATTAAACCTCTTTGCAGTATATCTCCAAAAGCAAAAAAATATGCATGGAAATAATCTTTTTGTCTATTTTAAAATTATTAATAATCCATTTAAAAGTATAGTCAGATTAATTTGTTATTGAATAGTTATGCATATGTCTCGACAATTATACCTTGAAAAAATTAAAATATATTGCGATTCTAAAAAAGATGACAAAGGACGTAATAATTTAGTCTATAATACTTTTTATGATTTTATAAAAGAGTTGATTTGGGATAGGGGTTTTGATCATGAAATGTTAGACAGTTTTGATCTTTATCCAACTTCTGAAGATATAAAAACAGATGATTTATCTGGAATGTATTGGCAAAAACTCTATACAATTGCAGAAAGAACAGTTTGTAAAAACTATAGTTTAAAAGGTTATCTTTTAGCTTGTGGTTTAGAAAAACAAACAATTGTCAAATACATAAATAAAGTATCTGATAAATTTGAGCTTTTTCAGAGTTTTCAAGAAATTTTAGACAAACAAGATGAAGAGATATTCGGCATTTTTAATAATTCTAAATTTGAAGAATCTAAAATAAATAAAAAGAAAAAATCAAAAACTACATCATCTAAAACTAAAACTAAAACTACATCATCTAAAAAAAGTAATAAAGTTATTCAAAAAACTAAAAAACCTAAAAAAGAATCTAAGATTAAAAAAGAATCTAAAACTAAATCTAAAGATTAAAAATTTAATAAGTAAAGTTAATAAGTAAAGTTAATTAATAAAAAATTGATAAATATATGTAATTTTAATATATTAATTATTATGAATCCATCTGAGGCAAAACTTCTTAAACGTCTTGTGCCTACTGTTGCTTTAGGTCTTGGTTGTACATTTCTCATTCTTGATGCTTATGTGAGGTCGCCTTACATGAAAAAACAGAAAGAACATGAAGTTAATTTGGTTATAAAAGAACTTAAAAAGAAATATCCTAAGTTTTGATTAGATTAAAAATTGATCTAATTTAATTTTTATTTATACTATAAATTGTAATGAATAGAAGAAAAAGTAATATAGAATTAGAAATTAAAAAAAGTTATAATACAGGAACTATAACTTTGACTAAACAATCTTTAGTAACAATACCTGAGTTGTTATCAGATTTATCTCATGTGAGATCTTTAAATCTAGATGATAATAAAATCTGCTATTTAGATTGTGATAAACTACCACCTTGCATAGAACAACTTTTTATATCTAATAACTCTATTAAAACTCTTGATTTGACAAATGCTCCAAAAACCTTAAAAGTAGTTTATGCTAATTATAATAAAATAGACAAATTAGTTACAGGAGATTGTGAAGTTACTTGTTTATTTGTTCATAATAATTCTCTTGAACAAGTAGACAAACTATCTGATAATATTCTTGTTCTTAAATGTTCTAAAAATAAGATAACAAATTTTAAAGATCTTAATAAACTTGAACATTTGGATTGTTCAAACAATAGGATTAAACATTTTTCGGGTATTCATAATCTTAGAGTATTAGATATAAGTAATAATCCTTTGGAGAGTTTAACTAATTTAAATAAAAATATGGAAATGGTAGTATTAAAAAATACAAAACTTAAAACTTCAACTAATATAGATTCTAAACTTGTTTTTGCAAAACATTGCACAGGTTTGCCTAAAGATGTAGAAACTTATTTGAAATCAAAATATGCAGTGATTATCCAGTCCAAAGTTAAATCTCATATTCTTCAAAAAAAATACAAGTTTCTTAAAGTTATAAGAGATTTAGAAGATCTTAATAATTTCAAACCGAACACTAATCCTAAACTATTAAAAGTGTATTTTAAAAAGCCTAATTCTAAAATAGCAAGAAGATTTATACTTTAATAATTTTGAGCATGGTTTATTTATTAAAATTATGTATTAATAATAAATATTTCCTAAATAAAGTTGAATTAAAGAAGTTAATAATCTATATTAATAAATCATGAAGATAGTTGTGGTAAGACATGCTCATCGCGATGATGACGCAAATCCTCATCTTTATAATCCTGAAAACAGAAATAATAATTGTCCTATTTCAAAAAAAGGTCAAAGAGAAACAAATCTTAAATGGTTGACTTATTTTGAAGATCATCATGATAAATTAGTCAATATATATGTTTCTCCTTTTTTGCGAGCAAAACAAACAGCTAATATTATTTCAAATTGTTATGAATCTTACTTTGGAGAAAAACCAATTAATATTATTGATTATAACTTTTGTGAAGGTCAAAATGCAAAACTACCGTGTTTTGAAGATAGTTTAATTAAAGAATTAACTGATAACGGTATTAAAATAGGCGAAACTTTAAAAGATATTAAAAACAGAGTTAAAGCTTCTTTAAACAAAATAATAACTACTCATGACAAAAATTCAACTGTTATGATAGTTGCTCATGGAATTATATGTGGAGCAATTCTTCATGTTTTATTAAAAGATGTTGATTTTCATGATGATTCAAGAAAAGATGCTGTTAAATTTAATGTGGGTGACCATTGTACTCTTGAACAAATTAATGATGAATGGGAAATAGTAGACAGCAGTAATATTATTAGTAAATGACTAGCACATGAAATAATAAATTTATGGTTTCCTACATCTGGATTTCATCAATTCTGGTTTAAAAAAGATCAAGTTTTAGATAAGTTTATAACTAAAAAATATAGTTGGATTTTAGATAAAATTAAAAAAGGTTCAAAAATTTTTGGTGAAAGTTCGGAAGAAAAATTCGCTAAATTAATATTATGTGATCAATTTTCTAGAAACATTTTTAGAGAAAATAAAGATCAAATAAAATTTTTTGATTCAATCGCATTAAGTTTAAGTTTTGAACTTATGTATGAAATTAATAAAATAGATTTTCAAAAATACTCTTTTGTTCTATTACCTCTTAGACATTCTAAAAAGTTAGAGCTTGTATATTTAGTAAAAGAAAAAATAGATATCTTAGATCAAACTAAAGAAAATATGACAAATGATAATAAAGTTATTTTTGAAAAATTTAAAAGAAAAACTTATTATGATTTTAATCAATTATTAAAGAAATAAAGGTTTATTTAATTTTTAAAATAGTATTACTTCATAATATTTACCAACACAAATGCCGTTAATCGTGATTTATTTATTATTTTAGTTTAACTTAATCTAATTTTAAATTAAATGGGTCCTGATCTTTCTCAAAAAAATGTCTAATTCCTAAACTTTTAATTCTTTTAATATTATCAGTGTCATTGTTATGTATAACTAAATTTTCAACAGTTATTTTATAACATAAATAATGGACATCATTAAAAAAATATAAATGTAACCCACCACAATCATAAGTACAACCAATCACATCTGATTCATCAAAAAACTGTATATCAATCTCATTCAAATTTAAATCCATAATACTTTATAATATTAAGTTGTCTTTAAACTAGATTTTAGAGATATTTGAAATGATAATCATTTTATATTTTTCTCTTGAAACCACTTTATTTAATAATATTATTAATATCTCAATAATATCTTAATAAAATTTGATATTATTCAATATTTATAGTATTAATCGTTTCACACTCCACAATGGAAAATCTTGGGAAAAACTTCAAAGATGTTCTAGATGAGAACTCTCAAGAGCATCTCTTTGATGAACACTTGAAATCAAAGAAGTTCAGACAAGATAAACTTTATGTCCATATTAAGAGATTTTTGGATGGACTAGAAAAAGACAACTACTTTTTGTCTTTATCGGGAGGTGTTGATTCATCTGTGCTTTTGTATTGCATTCAAGACTATTGCGAATTAAATTCAAATAAAAACCTTTTTAATCTACATATAGACTACGGCAATAGACCTGAATCCAGAAAAGAAAGAGAGTTTATCATTGAGTATTGCAAATTATTAAACACTAATCTTGAAATTATGGTAATGGATGGTCCAAAACGTGGAGAAATAAAAAGATCTGATTACGAAAACATGACTACTAAACAAAGATACGATAAATATTTAGAAATAGAAAAGAAATTAAATTCAGATGGTGTTATTTTAGGTCATCACACAGATGATAAAGTAGAAAATATTTTTACGAATCTATTAAAAGGAAGAAATCTTGATGATATTAATGTTATGTTTTCAAAATCAAATATTAAGGGGGTAACAGTTTTACGACCACTTTTAGGTTTAATTAAAAAAGATGTTTTCGATTTTGCTCACAAATTTGGCATTCCTTATTTTAAAAATACTACACCCTCTTGGAGTATCCGCGGACAAACTCGTGAAGTTGTTTTTCCAAAATTAGAATCAATGTTTGGTAACTTTCAAAAGAATTTGAACTTACTTGGAGACAATATTCAAGATCTAAGTGATTGTATTATTGATAATGTTATTGATCCTTTTATAGAGAATAATGTCAAAAAAATAACAGAACAGCAAACACTAAACATGAAAATAAACAATAAAATTATTATTACTAAACCACTAAAGGAACAAAACAAATTTTTCTGGAAAACAGTGTTAATTAAAATCCTTAATAAAGAAGGAATAGGTATGATTTCTAATAAGTCTTTTGAACTATATTTTACAACAGTAAATCGTACTTTAGAAGGCCAAAAAAAAGTAAACCATCAGTTTAAAAATAAAATGTTTTCTTTTACAAAAGAATCTGTTATTATTTATTTATGATATAATCATATAAAATTGAATATTAAATAATATTATATATTTTGTGAATACAAACTCTATGCCATTTTATAGAATTTTCAAAAAAAACAAAGAAAATCATAAAGAAAATCATAAAGAAAATCATAAAGAAAATGGTATTTTAGAATTTGAAAAAAATTATAAAGAAAATGAAAAAATCCTAAATGCACAAGATATATTGGAATTTAAAATTGTAGAATATCCTACTTATAAAGAAAATGAAAAAATCCTAAATGCACAAGATATATTGGAATTTAAAATTGTAGAATATCCTACTTATGAAGATTATAAAAAAATAATAAATAATTTGAACTCAAAGCACTTAAAAATAGACTTTACCGATTTTCTTGCTAATAAATTTAATGATGAATCAGAAATATATAAACTTAATTATATTAATCTCATCGAGTTTATAATAGAAACAAATAATATCATTGACTTGAACAAAGTGTTTGATTGTAATTGGACTTATTCAGGAAAAACTACATTATTTTTAATGATGATAACAATTGCAGAATTTACACTTTTAAAGCATCCATGTATCTATAAAAAAATTAAAGAATTAAAATTTAATGAAGATTTAGGATATGGTGTAACTTCTCTAGTACATTTAATTGCCCATAAACGATTTGAACCGACAAAATTTCTTATTCAAGAAGGTGCAAAAAATTTTCAAATTAAAAAAAAAACGATGATTTATGTGCCATTAAATGGTGGATATCATCATTGTTCTGTGACGAACCTATGTAATTATTGTAGGTTCGATTTAAATGAAAATGATACGATTATTGAGGTCTTGAAACGTTCTAAATTCACAAATGATCAAAAATTAGAATTATCAGAATTATTAATAGAAAAAAATTCAATGTAGTATTTTATTTTAAATTTATTTATAATACAATCATATAAAATTGAATATTAATTAATATTATATATTTTATGAATACAAACTTTATGCCATTTTATACAATCTTCAAAAATAACAAAAAAGACAAAAAAAATCATAAAGAAAATAGTATTTTAGAATTTGAAAAAAATTATAAAGAAAATAATATATTGGAATTTAAAAAAAATTATAAAGAAAATGAAGAAATTCAAAATGCACAAGATATGATAGAATTTAAAATTATAACATATTTTAATGTTGAAGATATTAAAAAAATAATAAATAATTCAAACTCAAAGAACTTCAAAATAGACTTTACCGATTTTATTGTTAATAAATTTAAGAATTCATCAGAGATAAATAATAATAATGATCTTGATATCATTGAGCTTATAATAAAATCAAATAATATAGTAGACTTGAACAAGGCGTTCAATAATCGTTGGTTTCATTCAAAAAAGACTACATTATTTTTGATGATAATGCTAAGTATGAATTATAATATTTCAACTCATTTAAATATTAGTAAAAAAATTAAAGAATTAAATTTTAATGAAGATTTAGGCGATGGTGTAACTTATCTAGTTTATTTAATCGCCTATAATAGGTTTGAAGCCACAAAATTTCTCATTCAAGAAGGTGCCAAGAATTTTCAAATTAAAAAAGAAATAAAAATTAGTATACCCCAAATATATGCAGGTCGCCTAAATTGGTTCAATTTAAATGAAAATGATACGATTATTGAGGTCTTGAAACGTTCTAAATTCACAAATGATCAAAAATTAGAATTATCAGATTTATTAAGAGAAAAAAAATTGGTATAGTTTTTTTTAATTTGAAATTTATTTATTTTAGTTTATTATATAAAATTTTCTAATACAATCATATAAAATTGAATATTAATTAATATTATATATTTCGTGAATACAGATTCTATGCCATTTTATAGAATCTTCAAAAAAAACAAAGAAAATAAAGAAAATAATATATTGAACTTTAAAAAAAATGAAGAAATTCAAAATGCACAAAATATATTGGAATTTAAAATTATAAAAGATTTTACTCAAGAAGACATTCAAAAAATAACAAATAGGTTGAACTCAAAGAACTTAAAAATAGACTTTACTGATTTTATGATTAATAGAATCAGTAATAAAATGTTATTGTCTAAAGAAAATGTTAATCTTATTCAATTCATAATAGAAACAAATAATATCATAGATTTAAACAAAAAGTATAATGATGAGTGGTATAAATTAACAAAAATTACATTATTCATTAAAATAATGATGAGTATAAGTTACGAATCATTAACTCATTTAAATATCTGTAAAAAAAATACTTCTTTAAATTTAAATGAAAATTTAGGTTATGGTGTAACTTTTATAGTATATATGATTGCCTTTAATAAGTTTAAACAAACAAAATACCTTATTCAAGAAGGTGCTAAGAATTTTCAAATTAAATTAGATTTAAAAATTAATATATTCTTTGATGATTCACTTCATATGTATTATAGTGAATTTCATTTATATAAAAATGATACAATTATTGAGGTTTTGAAACGTTCTAAATTCACAATTGATCAAAAATTAGAATTATCAGATTTATTAAGAGAAAAAAAATTGGTATAGTTTTTTTTATTTAAAAATTTATCTTTGTTTATTAATTACATAAAAATTTCAAATTAAAAAAAAACTATACATGAGATTCATTTGTAATATTACTCTTGTTTGGAAATTGAGAATTATGTGTAAATTGGTGAGAATCGTAAGATGGTGGTGTAATAACATTATTTGTTAAATAATCTAATTCAGTTACAACCATTTGATTGCTCATTTGTAGTACTGTTTGTACAGGTGGTGCGGATGGTACAAGTTGTTCTGATGGTGCGGATGGAGTTATAATCTCAATAATATTTGCAGGAAATGCATGACCTCCAGGTGAATAAAAGTAAGAATGATTTGGATCACAATAAGGATTTGGTTGATCTAGTTGAGTATTATTAGGTCTAATAGCATCCAACATATTATTTGCATGTTCAGAAAATCCATGGCCTTCTGCACCAAGACCTGTGCGAATGCGGCGAACACCATCAGTTAAATTTGGCTTTCCAAGATTACCTTTAATTGTTTGCATATCTTCAATACTATCTTGAATAGGATTTACAATTTGACTTATTGTACAAAAGATAAATCCCGAAAACAACAAAATAATTATAATTGCAATACCAAAAGTGATTCCAATCTGTTTTTGAGATTCATTCTCAATCTCATTAATAGTTGAATCAACAGGACCAAATATATCGTTATTAAGCACAGACACCATAATAAAATATTCTTTTGAATAAAGTGTGATCTTATTAACAATACCAATATAGTTATCTAGATCAATTGAACTTACTGTATCAGTTTGACTAATTTTATTCCAAGCACTATTTGAAATAGTTGGATTCTGAAGATCACGAAAAGTAAATTCTATAGGATTATTACTATTTGGGACCCATTCTGGATCAGATACTACTTGACCATCAGTCTCAAATAAGGTAATTTTACCCGAATCTAAATAAGTAACTGAATTAAGGATATTTGACACGTCGGCAATCAAAAGATCACCGCCAACAACACCAATAAAATCGCCATTTGAATTTTGAATAGATATTGAAATAGTGATCATCCAACCTTTCCCATTAAAATCGCGATAAGGTTCAGAAATTTGGTACTGAAGGTTATTATATGCAGTTTGATACCAACCACGAATCTTAGGATCATAGGTACGATTTGGATCAGTGTCAATTGTACCAATACCGGGATAATGACGTAACATTGATGTTTGCTGATAACCCTGGTAAAGAGCAACGAAACTTGTATAAGTTAAATAAGAATTAATTGAAAAAAAATCAGTATGAGCAGTATTATCTCGTGTTGTATTCTGCAGGATTGTAAAAATAGGGATATCTGATGGTTCCGATCCGGGAAAATAATAACTAGAAGCACCGAAAGAAGCATCTTTTGTTTGTCTTGAGTCTTGAATAAGAGGTTGTTTCAAATAAGTGTCACCAAATTCAAAAAATGATGATACATATCCCATTGAATAATTAGAGCGATAAGTATCACTTGCTGAATGACTAATAAAACCAATTCCGCCTTGAGCGTTATTTTTAATTTCTTGACTAAAAATATCACCATTTTCTTTCCCTATATTCTTAGCAACGCGAATTGTTTGATCATGAAGAGCATCTTCAGTTTTGCTTGTAAATTGAGAACTTGTGATAGTTAATACGATCGCGATAATAATCGCCATTAAAATAAGTGATCCAACTCCAATAACTAAAAACCCCTTAAGCATTTGCTTTCGAAGAGATTCTTGAGGATTCTTGAAGCATGCCATAATTGCAGATAAGTGCAAAGATAATTTGACTTAGTAGATACAATTATTCAATTTTTAGAAAAATTGATAAACTATAATCACTCAAATATATGTTTCCTCTCTCTTCGAGACAATGTCAAAACAACGCATTGCACTTCAGAACATTCTGATTTGCCGCTTTGGTGGCGTTCTCCTTATTGGAATTATCATTCTTATTGCAGTAGGTTTAGCATCTATGACAGCATTTATTCCAAACAAAACTGATAAAGTTAAGGATACTTTACAAAAAAATGAAGAGGATGGTTTAAATGTTAGAACACGTAATCTTGCCATTCGTACAGAAAAGTTTTTTAATCAAATTATCAATGATATGGAGAGTATAAAAAATTACTCAGATATGATTTATAATAATCAGTTTAATATTAAGTCTTACTACGATGTGAATTTTTATACTCATACTCCTTCAAATCCTTTTGATTCATCTGTTTGGTTTAGCAAGTACACAAGTGACCCAAATGATTTTATAGACCTTGCAAACTCATCTATTCATGACAATGTTTTTCGTCCAAAATTCCGAGCAAATCCTCTTTACCAAGGTATTTATATCGGATTTGAGTATGGAGTTTGGTATCATCATCCATATATTGATCTTTCGTCTCTGCCTAATTTAAACTATGTTTGTGTCAAAAACAATCTTCAAACAATTGGTTATGATCCAACTTGTCGAGGATGGTATCAAGACGCAAAGAATAATCCTAATAGCATTGTTATATCTCCTCCTTACATTGATGCTTCAACCAGTCAAGTTCTTATTACTGCCTCAACACTTATTGGAAATAGAGTAATAGGATCCGATATTATAATGGATATTGTAAGTGATTCAATCCTAAATGCAGGCATTGTTGGTTCAGGTTACGCATATATGATTAATCGTGACGGCAACGCAATTGTTTACCCTAATCTTTCTCGGGATAAAGTTTATAGTGTTCTGAATCTTGAGTTTTCTAATTCGGTTGAGCAATTTGATTTCACTTCTATTATTAATTCAATGATGTCGGGTGAAAATGGTCAAAGTTACTTTATTAAAAGTGATTCTCGATGGTTAATCACCTATCATCCTGTCAATGGAACAGATTATGTTGTAGCTATTGTTGTTCCTGAACACGACATAATTGCACCTGGTCAAGCTATTGAAGACGATTCAAATTCTATCATTACAGGTGGTATTATTGGAACTGTATTTGCAGGAATATTGCTTCTTGTATCTACAATTTATATTTCTAAAATTTGTTCTGACAATTTTATTTCCGATATTACAGGCGCAAAGAGTTCAATGCAAATGATCACCCAAGGTCGCCTTGATGATGTGACAGGTGTGCGTGATCCAAAATCACAAGAAACAGAAATCCTTTCCCGAGAAATGCAATATCTTGCAGAAGTAATTAAAATTTCGAATGATGCTTACTATGGCGGAGATCCTTCTCGTGCTCTTATTGGTAATCAAAAAGTTGAGGAGATTATGAAGAAGTGTGGAAATAATTCAGGTCTAGTTGTAACTTATAATAATATTGGAAATATTTTAAAGGATATGGATAAAATGAATAATGCAGAAAATTACCTTAAGAATGCAATCGCGGAAATTGAGAATATTCGACTTAAAATTGATCCAAAAGACGTAACTGCATATGCTTTCTATACTATTCGAGAGGCTGCAATTCGTGATAATTATGGTTTGTGGTTTTCAAAGCAAAATCTGTTTGAAGAAGCTACAATGTACCATCTTGAAGCAATGAATCTTCATCGTAAGGCAGATAATAAACTTGGAGAACTTCATGCGATGGGAAACCTTGGTTTAGCTTATATGAAAATGGGGAAACCACAAGAAGCAGAACTACTTCTAATTGAAGCTTATAATACAGCTGTTGATCAATGGAAAAATAATAAAACACTACTAAATACTCGATGTGTCCAGTACAGTTCTAAAAACCTTGCATTGCACTATCAAAACATGAGTAAGGCAGAGAGAGATCAAGTTAACCGTCAGTCTTTTGCAGATCGTGCTCTTCAGCATTTCCAATGTGCACTTCAGATCTCAAATGTTGCAGACACTAGTCTTCAAAATCAATGCCTAAATGGTATGATTGAAATATATCAAGAGTTTTATGGTCATGAAGGTAATCGACTTGCAGAATTAATGAAGAAAGATCTTAAATTCCGTTCTAATATACATGTTGCATTTGCGCTTGATGTATCAGGGAGCATGGCTGGGTCTCAAATTACAACATGTCGTGAAGCTATTCTTAATTCTATCACTAATCATTTAGACGATTCTGATTATGTATCTCTAATTACTTTTAACAATGTTAGTCGCACAATTTTCAAGAATCTAAAAAAAGGTGATAACTTGCGTAACATTCAAAATCATGTAAATAATAATACACAAACAAGTGCAACAACCGCTTTTTATAATGCAATTATAGATGCTTCTAAAATTATTGACGAAAATACTATTCCTAATGGAAATCAGTGGATAGTAGCTCTTACAGATGGTAATGATAATGAATCTCGTAAGAATGGTAATACACCAGAGTATGTACGTGATTTTTGTCGTAAAAAAAAAATTAATCTTATTATTATTACTGTTGGTAATGTTGATATGAATCCAATTAACACTATTCTTTCGTGCTCCAATAATGGACTTCATATTCCAGCCCATAATACTAGCAAAATTGCTGAGGCTTTTGGCAATGCAATGCAAGTTGTTATGTCTGGACACACAACTCAACTTACTCTCTAATTTATTTATATATTAATTAATTTACTATTTTTATTAATTTAAAGATTAAAACATAACTAAATTATTATGGAATTCAATTTAGAATATTATCAGGCATCTGGTAAAATTACTTCCAATGGTATAAAATATGGTTTATCTGTTATAAAACCCGGCGAAAAAATATCTGATTTATGTAAACAAGTTGATAGTTATTTAATACAAGAACTTGATAAAGTATTCAAAAAAAAAACAAAAGGTATATCTTTCCCTACTTGTATATGTGTAGATAATATAGTTGGACACTATTCTCCTCTTGATTCTGAATCATCTATTGTTCCTGATAATTGTCTTGTGTCTTTAGAATGTGGCACTCATATAGATAACTATCCAACAAAAGCTTGCATAAGCTTCGCAATTGGAAATGTTGATAATGAAACTGTAAAATTATTAGCTGATGTTAAAAATGCTGTATTAAAAAGTGTTGATACTTTTAAAGAAGGTAAAACTAATTTCTCTACAAATAAAAAAATAAAAAAAATGGCTGAATTAAACAATTATCAATTACCTTATGTAAATGATCCAGATCTTAAAACTCCAGGTTTATTCTCTTATCAAATGAGTAGAACAGTAATAGATGGTAAAAATGACGAAAATGTAGATGATTCTGAAATACATAAAATGATTGTCCATAGAGATCATATTGACTATGATTTTATTGGTGAAGAGTCTGAATACGATAAAAATGAAGTTTACTGTTTAGATGTTGCTTTCTGTACAAATGATGGTAAACTTTCACCAACATCCGATAGAATCACTTTATTTAGAAGAGATTTTGAAAAAAAATATTATCTTAAATTAAAATCTTCTAAATCAATCCTCAGTAGTTTTAATAACAATAATTTTGTAAAACATATTAGAGATCTAGATAAAAAAAATTTACTTGGAATAAAAGAATGTATGACTCATAAACTACTTATACCTTATGGAGTTTTTAAAGTTAAAACAGGAAAAATAGCAAGATTTGAAATAAGTGTATGTGTCAGCCAGAAAAAACCAATAGTTTTAACAGATATATTTAATTTAAATGATCTTGAATTTAAAGAAGATATCAACGAAGAACAAGATCAAGATTAGAATTTTGTATAGTATCTTTTAATTTCCCAATTGTTGAATTAACTTCAGATGTAAATTCGCCAGGATCTTTAATTTCAGATGTTGGATTAAATATTAATCTAAAACTATGAGACCAAACTTGTTTCTTTTTATTATAAAATTTATCAAACAGATTTACAGTTTCTATATCTTTACAATTATCTCTACATAACTCCATAAAATCATTTAATTTATTCCATTCTCCATTTTTAACATCATCGTTGATATAAAAAGATATATCTCTATAAATTGGGTCAACTAAGGAATATGGTTCAAATTTAGTTATTTTATTGGGTGAAAATTGGGTTAAAAATTTTGGATCATCTGTCCAAAACAATCTAATATCGGGTATTTGATATAAAGTCATCGCTAACCTTTCTAATCCTAAACCAAAAGCAACATAATTATCTTCTTCTGATATTTTATTATTTATAAGTATTTGTTTATGAACAACTCCACATCCAAGAATTTCTAATAAATCACCATTAAATTCAACTTCTATCTCTAAAGATGGATCTGTAAAAGGAAAGTAGTCATCATTAAATTGATATTTTGTATTTGGAAATAGATGTTCAACTAAACCTGATAAAAGTTTTTTTATACCTTCAACAGGATTATCTTCTTTATTTAGTTTAAAAACTCCTTCTAATTGATGAAAAACAGGATAATGAGATTTATCTACTGTATCTTTTCTAAAAACTTTCCCAACAACTATAAAATTCTCATATCCATTAGAAAACATCATATTTTGATAAGCTGAAGTGTGAGTTGCAAGTACTTTTTTATCATTAACATAATATGTATCTGTTTTGCTTCTCGATGGATGATCTTTTGGAATTAATAATTTATCAAAATTGTCATCTATTGATACAACCGGATCTATAGGTTCATATACTTTTAGACTTTTATTTTTATAAAGATCATGGAAATAATCTATTATTTTATTTTTAATTATAGTCAAAGGATGATTTGGCACAGATAAAAGATTTTTTAACATCTTTTCCTCTATATTTTTACTTATGTTTGAATTTTCGGATTTGTTTTCAACATAATTTTCAAAAAAAGAATTAATACTCATTTTACTATCTTATTAAAATAGTAGAAGGTATAAAATCAATATTTATTAATATTTATTGATATTAATCGACCTAAAATCTATTTAATGTTTTTTGGATTTTTTGGAACCCTTTGATTTTTTGGCCTTTTTGGAACCTTTGGATTTTTTAGCCTTTTTTGATTTTTTAGCCTTTTTATTACTATTCATATCTCCTTCATCATTTCCTTTTTTTGAGGATTTAGCTTTCTTTGAGGATTTGGCTTTCTTTGAAGTTTTAGCTTTCTTTGAGGCTTTAGCTTTCTTTGAGGTTTTAGCTTTCTTTGAGGTTTTAGCTTTCTTTGAGGTTTTAGCTTTCTTTGAGGTTTTAGCTTTCTTTGAGGTTTTAGCTTTTTTGGAAGATTTAGATTTTTTGGATTTTTTAGAAGATTTAGATTTTTTGGCTTTCTTAGAATGAGCTGCTTTTCTTGATCTTTTTGATTTAGATCTTTTGGATTTTTTAGAAGATTTAGATTTCTTTGAACCCTTTGATTTTTTGGAAGCTTTAGATTTCTTTGATTTTTTAGCTCCTCCTTTTTGTTTTTTTGATCTCTTTGACTTCTTAGAAGCTTTGGACTTCTTGGAAGCTTTGGACTTCTTGGAATGAGCTGATTTCTTAGAACCCTTTGATTTTTTAGATTTTTTGGAACCTTTGGATTTCTTTGATTTTTTGGAGTGAGCAGCTTTTCTTCCTTTTCTTGATCTCTTGGATTTCTTGGAAGTTTTAGATTTTTTGGAAGCTTTAGATTTCTTGGCTTTTGGAGCCTTAGACTTCTTAGAAGCCTTAGATTTGTTTGATTTTTTAGCACCACCTGATAATTGGATATCGGTAGGAACAAGTTGATCTAAAAGTTCTTGTTCAACAGACATATATAAACTATATTCAAAAAAATTTATATATATTTTTTTTTGGTAATGTTAGTAAGCAATTAAGACGTGTTATAATGAATTAATTATTTTTTTAAGACCACAATATACTATACTTAAAATTAAATAATAATACACTGGTAATAGAATAAAGTGTTAAAGGGATGTTTTTAATTTCAATATAGAACAGGATAATGGAGTGTAAAACTTGTCAAATTAGTTTTCATGAAGCCTCTAAAAATATTATAAATGAACATCAAATGATAATTTGTTTCAGATGTAATAATTGTAAAAAATGTGCAATAAACAACAAAAATAATATATGTAAATTATGTTGTGAAGAATGTAAAAGATGCAATAAAAAAGTAATAAAACACGATTTTCCAAATGAGATTTTATATTGGGGAGTATGTAATTCATGTAGAATGAGATGTAAAAAATGCGATAAAAAAACATATGATAATGTAATTTTTAATAAAAATGTATATTGTAAAGAGTGCATACAAAATTTAAAAACAACAAAAAAAACTATTTATAAACCGATTATTAAGCTAGAAAAAAAACCAAATCAAAAAACAGTAAAATATGTAGATAAATGGATTAAAGTAAAACAACTTGATAAATGTTTAAAATGTGATAAAAATACAATGATTAAAATTAAAAATAATCAAGTCTGTGATTCTTGTCATAATAAAAACAAAATAAAAGAAGAGAAAATTATAGATCCATCTAATAATAATACAAGATATCAATATATTAAAATAATCAAAAAAGGTAATATTAAAGAAGAATGGGCAAAGTCAGAATTGAAAGTAAAATGTGTTAAATGTTGTAAATCCGAATGGATAAAAATTAAAAACATTAGTAAATCAGTTTATAGATGTAATAAATGTTCACCAAATGATTCTAACAATAAATACAAATACAATAAAGATGCTCAAAAATGGGAAATTAAAGAAATCAAAAAATCATGTTTAAAATGCAAAAATATAAGATGGACAACAGACAATAAATGTAGAACTTGTAATAAAAATAAAGGAAATTTATTAAAAGTTGATTAAAATATCTAATTTAGAACGACATATGACAGACACAGTAGTCCCCATGGAAACTACGGAGAATACTCAAAATTATGAAGAAATAGTTATGACATGTATATCAAAATTTCCATCTTTGAATTTAGAGGAATATAAAGATGGAATAATTAAATTAACTTCAAATGGTATTAATTTTAGTATAAAATATCCAACTGAAAATCAAATATTAAAAATAGAATCTGACACCGAATTAAGTTATCTAAATCTAATAAATATTGTAGCTAAAACAAAAAAATTAGACCTTAATAAATTTTTAAAAAGGTTGTCTAAATGCATATCAGAATCAAATAAAGATAATTTTAAAACTGTCAATGATTCCGATTTTGAAGGCGCATTGAAAACAGTTTCTGATTTTGATTTAAAAAGTGTAAAAGAGTTAAATGAAATCGAAAAAAATCTAGAAAGTTCAATTTCTCCATTAGCTTACTCAGATAATAAAAATATAAAAAGAGGAAAAATGTTCAGTTCAAAAGATGTAGCTACACTATTATTATCTGAATACAAAAAGATTAAAGAACATACAAAAGAAAGTAATAAATATACTATAAGTACAGTTGACAATAATATCTATTGTTGGAAAATAAATTTTAGGAACTTTAATAAAAAATCTTTAAATTCTTCATTGGAAAATCTTAATAAAAAATATAATTATGATTCAATAGAGATTCAATTGCAATTTCATAGTGAATTATATCCTAATTACCCTATTGCAATTAAATATGTTAGACCTCGTCTTAAACATTCTCTTATGCACCGTTTAAGTAACCTTCGAATGATCAACTCAGATTATTGGTCACCATCAAGAAATGCAATGTTTGTAATTCAAAAACTATATAAAATACTTGACAAACATGCGGACATCGATTTAAATTCTGACAAAAATGATCCACAAAATTTTTCAGTTGGTGCTTATGTCAATTTAGAGTCAGAACTTATTAAATTATCTGCATTCTGTGGAGATCTTGACACAGCGGAAGACTTAGATGATGAAAAATACGACAAATTAGTTAATGGTGTTAAACAAAACTCTGAATCTTCCAATAACCCTAATTCTAAAAGTGGTTGGGATTCTGGTACAGGATATGGTACACATGGATCTTCTAACTGGAATCCTCAAAAGTATACACAAATTCAAAAAGAAAAAGAAATGATGCAAACATCTATATTAAATAAAATATTAAATATTATAATAACTAAAGAAGGAAAAGAATTAAAAGATGTGTTTAATATAGTTGACGGTTCTTATCTTATTAAATACATTAAATATCAACTAAAAGAAAATTCAGGAATCGAAGTGGATAAGAAAAAAGAATTATTTGGAGTAATTTTTCAAATTATACAACTTCTTGCAACTGAAGATGGTATATTTCTTTTCGCTGATACAGAAAAAGAAGATGGTCTATACTCTTTGTTTCAAGAGCTAGTAAAAGATGCAGAAAGAGAGAAAAAATTCCTAGATTCAAATGAGTTATCTACAAGTGATATGATTTTATCTCTTAATGATATGATAAAACCTATTTTTGAAAAATATGTTGAAGTAAATGGTACTACTAAAAAAGTAATTAAAAAGATAGAAGAAGATACTGATGAAAATAGTATTTATATTTCTAAAATGAAACAATATAGTATTTTAGAAGGTAAAGTTAAAACAAATAATTTTTGTCAATTTAACTCATATCATACAATTGCAGAATCTTCTTTGAGTAATTCTGCTAAAAAAGCAATTACACGAGAATTAGGATTTATGGAAAAATCTCTACCTTTACATATAGATACTAGTTCTTTTTATGTTTTTGATGATACTGCAATTGAAACAGGTCGGTTTATTATTACTGGTCCAATAGATACGCCTTATGATTCAGGTATATTCATTTTTGATGTTTTGTTTCCAAATAATTATCCTCAATCTGCACCATACGTAGAAATAATTAATAATGGTGGTAAAAGATATAATCCTAACTTATATGATGGAGGAAAAGTATGCTTATCTCTTTTAGGGACATGGTCGGGTAGTGGTGGAGAAAAATGGGTATCAGGCGAGTCAACACTGTACCAAGTAATTTTATCCATACAGTCTCTAATTTTAATTCCTGATCCTTACTTCAATGAGCCTTCTTATGAAAGTAGCCGTGGTACTCCTAGTGGTGATAAACAAAGTCAAAATTATAATAATAAAATTCGATTATACACTATGACTCATGGAATCAATGACATGTTAGAAAAACCAGATCAATACGATGGCACTAAAGATATGATTTTAGACCATTTTAGACTTAAAAAAGATCATATACTTAAAACATGTGGTAAATGGGTAGATGAAGCCATTAATAATAAAGATAATTATCAACACCAATATAATCGTATGAAAGAACTTTTTAATAAGTTAGAAGAATTATAATAAATAAATTTTACCAAAATCTAAATCCCAATATTTATTAAAAAATATATTTTTATTTATATTTCTCAATTCTTCTTCAGTAAATATTCTAGCTTCGCATTCACCTCTTTGAAATTCTACTATTTTGCCTTTGATATCTGTCTTTTTATTTACCAATTTCTTTTTTATTAAAAGACCATATCTAAATTCTAAAGGAAAATTATACCAGTCAAAGTTCTGATTTTTTAACATATCTATTACTTCTTTTGATTTTTTACCAAAAATAGTTTTTTTACCTAAATAGTAAGATCCGTATTGAGAAATAGAGTTCCTACGACAATCCATTAACGATCGCCAAATAAGATTTGAATAAACTTCTTCAACACTATCAAAAGGAATAATTCGAGCATCAAAAACTTGTATTCCTGAATTGCATAGTTTTAAAAACTTATCTGTATATTCGGAACTATCTTTTAATTTTAAGATTTCTTCTTTAAGAAATTTATTAAAATATATTGAACAATAAGATCCATATATAGAACATAACTTCACAACCCTTCCGGAATAAGTATGAACAGGTTTATTAATATTTGTATCATTTTCAAACTCTTCTTTAGTACACAATGGGGGAAATACTAAAGTTATTTCATCCGAACAACAAAAAGCTGTTTTAGCATTTGTTTTATCTATTAAACTATAAACTGTTCTAACAAGAGCATTAGTTAATAATTTATCAAATGGCTTTTTGAAACCACTTGTAAAATTAGAAAAATTCTTTCCATCTAATCTCATTAATATACCATAATAAGGCAACACTATAATTTCATTTCTCTTTTCGAGATCTTTGAAATAATCTCCATCCATGATTATAATTTATATGTATTATTGATAAATTTCAATATTATTATATTCAAACAGATTTTACAATTATTGCATTTATAAATTGTTAGTTTTAATAAATATTATATTTAATGATGTATTTTAATATATTTTTACAATTATTGCATTTATAAATTGTTAGTTTTAATAAATATTATATTTGATGATGTATTTTAATATATTTTTACAATTATTGCATTTATAAATTGTTAGTTTTAATAAATATTATATTTGACAATAAATTTTGGACATATTTAACACAATAAATTAAAAAGTATATTAATTAACAAATAATTGTGATTATATAATGAAAAAGTGTAATAGAATAATAATTATATGGGAAAAAATTATGATTTTTTTAAATTACACACAAATTTTGTGTGTATTCCCTCCGTCGCGACAGATAATTTTCATAAAATATGTTTTTATGTTAATAAAAAATGAACCAAAAATGAACCATAATTAGGATTGCGGATTCTGCTTGTATTATACTTTATTATTATATAAAACAACATAAAAAACTTATTTTCGAGCAGAATTTAAGCAAAATTAAACTTGTTCTAAGAGGGGTAAAACCGCTTAAAAAATTTAAACGCATTCGTACACTGTAAAATAAATAAAATATATATAGGATTTAAGCGACAGTGAAAAATAATTGACTGTCGTTTTTTTAACAGTACTGTCGTTTTTTTAACAGTTCTAAAACAAGTATAAATTTTTAGAATATTCTCTATAAAAGAATATATGGATAAATATAATTGTATAAAATGCAATTATTCAACGAATGATTCTGGCAATTGGAGTCGTCATAAAAACTCTAATCGTCATTTTATAAAAGTAATGCAAGATCAAATCTCAAAAAACGTGGTTGCACCTGGTTATCCCGAAAATTCCCCAAATGTCCCGGATAAAACAGAAATATCAAGCAACAAGCTAATATGTAAATATTGTGATTTAGAACTAGCGAGTAAGAGTGGATTATCTAAACATAAAAAGATATGTGCTGAGAAGAAAATAGAAGATAATACCATGGCAGTGAAGAACAAATTATTAAATCAAGAAATTATTTATCTAAAAGAAATTATTAGAAATCTTCAAGAAACAACTAATCATGCTGTTGGAGCGAATACAGGAGATACTTCTTTAACAGGAATGTTATATGGACCTTTAAAAAGTAATCCACCATTAAAACAAATCAATAATAAAGATTTGGATGATTATATAAAACCCAATAGTATGCTAATTAAAGAAATTATGGCTTGTTTTAGAGCTCAAACACTTCATGAATTCTTGGGTAACTTTATTCTTACTAAAGTAAAGAAAAAAAAATTAGAAGATCAATCTATATTCTCATCGGATACAAGTAGACAAACATACTATATAAAAGAATTAATATTAAAAAACAAGTCGTCATGGGTCTTGGATAAACAAGGTGTAAGAGTAAAAAAAATCTTAATACGTCCTATAACAGATTATGTTTATAGTATTGTTGAGAAATATTATTATAAAACTAACATCAATTTAGATAGTTTAGATTTAGTAGGGAAAGAAATATTTCTTAGAGAAAGAACTCAAGTCTTAAAATTATCGAAAGATATAAATACAGGCAAACTAGATGAAAGGATAAATAAATTTTTATGTCCCCATCTTCAAATTGATTTAGAAAAAATAAAAAAATTAAAATCAGAAAAACATATACCTACTTTAGATTTTGATGAAACATCTGAAGATGAATCACTCAATTTAGACACCATAGAAGATATAGTTGATATAAATCTCATTGATTATAAAAATAATGGGAAATCTAAAAAAAGAAATAAAAATTAACTTTATTTAGTGTATTTATAAATAAAATTGATATATAAAGTTAATTATTCTTTATTATTTATGACTTCTCTTGAACAAGAAGAGGAATATCTTTTCGATCGTTTTTATGATGAACTTGGTGAAGAAACTAATACTAAAATAATATTGAAAGAATCACCAAAAGTAAAAACTATAAATCGGAAGTCTGTTTTTGTAAACTTCAAAATGTTTGTATCAGCATTACGAACATCTGAATCTATTCTTAAAAAATTTATAGAGAAAGAATTCGGGTGTAGCAGTTCTATTGACTCAAAAGGGATGCTTATATTAGATAAAACTATTCGTGAGTCTTACTTTATGAATGCAATTAGTACTTTTATAAAGAATTATATAAAATGTCCGCAATGCAAAGATAAAAATACCGAAATTATTAAAGAGAATAGATTATATTATATAAAGTGTTATAAATGTCTCTCCAAAAGTTATATAGATTTTAAACTATAAATAAACATCTTTATCTAAAATCTTTAGTTTATCTTTTGTACATTGATCTAAACAATTATTTTTCAAACAAATAATTTTAATATTAGTTTCATTAATTTTGTCTAAAACTAAATCTTCTATTTTTTTAATTTTATTACCATGAATACAAAGATCTTCTAATTTATCTAAATCTAAAATATTATTATTAAACTCATCTATTAAGTTCCAACTTAGATGTAATTTTTTGATATTTTTTAATTTATTGATATGATTAGGTATTTTAGTAATTCCACACATTCTTAAATCTAATTCTACCAAATTTTCTAAATCACATATATTAACAAAAACTTTATCTATATTAAAAATGCCATTAAATGGAATTTCAAGTATTTTGAGATTAGTGAGATACTTAAAATTTTCAGAATCTTTGATCTCTTTTAGATTTTCTTTGTGTATTTTAATAGCATCTATTTTATTAAGATTTTTAAGAATTTTTTTAGTTAAATCAGTATATATTATGACTATATTTTTTGACTTATCTATTCTAAACATAGTGTTATTTATTAACTAAAAAGTTAATAAATCAAATTTAGCACACTTTTAATAATTTAAAATTAATAATAAAAAATTGATCTATTTAGATTAAATACTATAAATAATCATGGGTAAAATTGACTTCTCTCTTGACGCAATTTTCTTAATTGGAAAATGGAATTATGATACCACAAATGAGGATTGTAGTTTATGTCGTACAAGTTTAACAATGCCACCACCTGGTGGTAATATTCAAGATGCAAATGTTGTTGAAGGTAGATGTGGCCATGCTTTTCATGAGAGTTGTATTAATAAATGGAAAGCAGAAGGTATCAAAAATAAGAAAAATACAGCTTGCCCTGAAGATAATTCAGAGTTTATTGTGAAGAAACGGTATCACGATGATCCTAATTGGGATGCAAGTATACCACGTATAACAGAATAATCTAAAATAATATTGAAAATAAACAATTTATCTATTTCATATATCACAATGGCTTCAGTGATTAAGCGAGAGAAAGGTTACGAACCAATAGATCAAGTTATTAGATTTGTTCCTGAAAGTGATGATTTCCAAAAAAACTCTTTCTGGGGTGTATCAAAAGATATGTGTGTGTTATCAAATGCTCCAACAGGTTCAGGTAAAACACGAATAATCTATTATTCAGCAGCTCACTATCTTAATAAAGGAGGATCTGTCGCAGTGACGATTCCAATTAAAGCTCTATCAAATCAAAAATACTGGGAATTTATAACAGAACTTATACCAATGATTGAAGAACAGTGCCAAAAAACTTTTTCGGTCGGAATAATGACAGGTGATACTATTATTAATCCTGATGCTGATCTAATAGTTATGACAACTGAAATCCTTAATGAATCATTAAATGTTTTTGGAGATAAAGAAGGAAAAAAACAAACTCATCTTAAACCTAATTTTATAGAAAGATTACAATGTGTTGTTTTTGACGAAGCTCACTATATTAATGACGAAGATAGAGGACATGTATGGGAATCCATTTTAATAAAACTTCCAAAAAATGTAAACACTGTACTTCTTAGTGCAACTTTTCCTAATATAGATAGTATTGCTGAATGGCTAAGTGAAGTAAGAAATCGTGACGTATGTTTAGTTGAAAAGAAAGATCGGATTGTTCCATTGTCACACTATCTATTCCATGAGAACTCTTTGGTTGAAGTAATGAACTCAAAGAACTGTTTTAATCAACCTGCTTTTGATCAAGTTGTGTATTCTAAAAATCATGAACGTGGACAAAAGGTTCTTAATAGTTGTATTGAATTTTTAAAAGAAAAAGATTTACTACAGGCAATCTTCTTTGTGTTTTCAAAAGCAAATTGTGAGAAGTTTGCTTTAGAAGTAACAAAACCTTTAGTTGACTATGAAGAACGTGCAGAGATAGAAAAAATATACAACTCCAAAATGCATAAACATGATAAAGATTATTCAAATACACCTCAATTTATTCTTGCAAAGAAATTACTTCAAAAAGGTATTTGTTTTCATCATGCTGAAGTAATTCCTGTTTTGAAAGAGATAATTGAAATACTTTTTATGAAAGGTCTTATCAAAGTACTTTTTGTGACAGAAACTTTTTCTGTGGGTCTAAATATGCCAACTCGAACAGTTGTTTTCACTTCTTGTGTTAAACCATCTAGTTCCGGTTTTAGGAATCTTTTTCCTCATGAATATAATCAAATGAGTGGCAGAGCTGGTCGACGAGGTAAAGACAAAGTTGGGTATGTTGTTCATATACCTTATTTTGAATACTCAACCGCATCTGAAGCAAAGTCTTACATGTGTGGTAATATGTCAAACATAAAATCTAAAATGAAAATAGATTATCAATTTATATTAAAAGCATTATCAACTAACACAAGTGTTGAATATTTTATGTCCAAATCTTTGTTTGCACGTGAACTTGCCCAAGATAAAAAAAAGCTTCAATATGATATAGACAGTTATAAACTACCGGAACTTGAATTAGATCAAGAAACTAAGAAAGATTTTGATGAATATGTTAAAATCCTAAATATGAGTAATGATATGGGAATGATTATTAAACTTAACAAAAAACAACAAAAAAAGAAAGATAATTTAGTTAAAAAATATAAAGATGACAAAAGATTTATCAAATACATATCTTATTTGGATATGTCAAAAGAGTTAGAAAGTAAAAAAAAAGCTTTACTATATTGCAATTATGATTTGCCAAGAAAAATAGACACTTGTATACAAACTCTTCTTGATATGGAGTTCTTATATAAAGATAACAATCAAACCAAAGTTAATCTTTATGGTATAGTTGCTGCACAAATTAATGAATGTAATCCTCTTATTATGTCAACAATGATTTTAGGAGATGCTTTTATAGATGATCCATTATCACCAGATCTTATGTTTTATGGTTTAAAAGCTCCTGAATTAGTAGCACTTTTATCTGTTTTTATTAAAGATTCTAATAGAGATCCTGTACATTTAAATGATGTTAAATGTTCTGAAATTATTAAGAACAGAATACAAAAAATCAAATATATTATTGATTATTACCAAAAAATAGAAAACAATAGAGTGGATACACCTGAAGACTATTGGAATTTGAATTACAATAATATAGAAGCTGTTTATAATTGGGCTGAAGGAGGTAATTTCTTAGAAAGTCTTAATCTTATAAATGGTCCTCAAGGTGGTGGAAGCTTTATTAAAAATACTATAAAAATTAACAATTTAGCAAATGATATTATAGCCCTTTGTAAAGTTTGTAACAACACTAAACTTTTAACTGAATTTAGTAAAATAGAACCTCTTATTTTAAGAGATCAAGTAACTGTTAAGAGTTTATATATAGATTAATTTATTGAATTAATAAAATATTGATTTATTTAATTGCTTTCTTTCTTTAAGATGTCTTGCAGTAGATACTCCGAAAGTATTATCGAATCATCGGATACTGTATGTTTAACGGAAGAAAAATATTTTTTAGATTTAAGAAAATTATCAGAAAAAATAAAATATGTAAGTTCTATTTTTAATAGTCATAAACTAGTTATCGTTTCTGATTTTATTCGGTCTTTAAATCTTTCTAATAATGTAATTACTTCTTTAAAAGATATTAATATCGGAAATAATAGATCTCTTATAAGTTTAAATCTTATGAATAATGCTATGACTAATTTTATTATAGATAAAACTTTAGAAAAGAGTTTAATAAAATGTCAATACATAAATATTTCATATAATAAAATTACAAATCTGGTAGTAAATTTAAAAAATCTTACTAAACTCAATGTAAAAGGCAATTGTATTAATGATAATATTAAAATTAATTGTCCAAATCTTGTAGAACTATGTTTAAATAGTAACAATTTAACAGAAAAGTTTGTTGAAGAACTTAGAAAACCAGAATTTAAAAAATTAAAAATACTTGATATATCAAGTAATAATATATCGGGTAATATTGATATTAGTTTTTTGTCTGAATTAATAGAACTAAATATTACAAATAATAAAATAACTAATATTAATCTTCCGCCAAAGTTACAAAAATTATATTCTTCAAGCAATCTTTTTACAGAACTAGATATATCTTATTTAAATTTATGTCATTTGTTTTGTAATTGCAAAACTTTAAAAAAAATTAAATGCAAAAAGGATTTTAATATGATATCAAATACAATTAAATTAGATAGCCATGTTGAAATAATAAAAATTAAAAATTGATCAATTTATATTTATTTAATCAACATAAATATGGGTCATGATCATATTACAACAAATGGATGGGGGGTGATTGTTAGACAAAAAGATATAGAAAAGATTTTAAACTTTTTATACCCCGAATATATCAAATCATCTAAATTTAAAGAATCTTATCAAAGTACACAAGATTACTTATTAGGTTGTTGTAGTGAATATCTTACCAATAAATACAAACTTGAAGTTCCTAATTTGAATAATTGTGATGCAGGAGTCTTAATAAAGAATTTTTTTTCGAATAAAATAGAGTTTCCATTATCTAATAAAAATAAAACTAAAAATAAAGATGAATTAAAATTACTAAAACTTAAAACGAAAGAATGGAATATATCTAATGAAAAAAATAACACTGATAATGATGTTGTTAATAAATCTATTTATAAATATAAATTTGAAAAAGAAGTAGATGAAAGATTTGAAAAATTAAAGAAAAAATTTGGAAGAGTAAGTTTTAGTAAACACGATTTGAAAAATACATTGTGTGAAATAGCAAAAGATTTAATAGATAATATTCTTAAAAAAATGGATCAAAAAAATAAGAATTCAAAGTATAGGATTGTTGATATCGAATATGAAGAACAAGATGAAGATGATAGTAATATCATGTTTATTAATGTTGGGGAAAATCCATCTAAAAAAAGTAATGAAGAATACTATAAAATTAATATTCAACCTCCATCAAATTATGATAATTTAATAACAATATTACATAATGTTCCAGATATACAGATCGAGTGTGAAGGTTTTATTAGTTTCTCATATGAAGGATTTTAATTTTATTTAAAATATAAAAAAATACATATAAAAAATTTGATAAGATTTTATTATTATATAAGATTATTATGCAAAACGGTCCAATAACTCAAGATTGGAACACAGTTGTGATTCGTGGGAAAAGTGCTCCTAAAAATAAAGGAAAAACAGAGACAGCAATGAAATTTAATGGAGGCAAAAACCGTACTGATTCAGAAGTAAATGTTCGTAAACTAGAAAGTGAGGAAGGAGGTCATCTTGAAACAGTATCTCGTGATCTATCTCTAATGATTCAACAAGCTAGACTTGCTAAAAAACTAAAACAATCTGATCTTGCAAAACAATGCAGTCTTCCACTAGATAAAATTAAAAATTATGAAAATGGACAAGCTCAACCAAATAATCAAGAACTTCAAAAAATGAGTAAAGTTCTTGGTGTAACTCTTAAGAAAAATCCAAAAAAAGATAATTCAAGTGAAAAAAAAGATAAGAAAGATAAGAAATAAATTATTTTTGTTTAGTTATAATTAAATAAATTATCTTTATAAAGTTGTCTTGTTTCTAGTTTATAATAAGTAAGATCTTGCATAAAATTAGTATCATCAGATTCTACTTTTCTCCAGTTTTTTTTTATATTTTCAATTTGTTCGAGATTAAGATATAATTCTTTGTTTTCAACATACACAGGTAAAGAAGGATCGGGTCCATAAACTCTTAAATCCAAACATACCCAATAATAAAAAGATTCTATATTTTCATCCTTTGGTTTTTTATTTTGAATATTTTTAATAGGTTTATTTTGAGTTTCTTTTAAAGATTCAAGAATAGCCATATTTAAATCTTCATCATCATCAGTAAATCCCATAAAATCAGTCATATTGGTATCATTTTTCTCAAAAATAGGAAACATGATACTCGAACCAAATTTGACAGATTCGGATGGATCATAATCGATGCCAAAAATATCATTTACTGATTGAAATTGATCTTTTTTATCATCTGAATTAGAACCAATATTTGTGACATTATGTGATAAATCTGTGAAAACTTTGGGGATTTTTGGTTTTTTTTTTGTAGCTTTTTTAACTTTCTTATTATTTAACTTTTTCTTTGGTTTATCTTTTTCAGGTTCAATTAAATTCTGTTCTGTTAATAGAATTCTCTTTCTAAATACACCAGGAATACAATCAGGATCAATATTTATAACAGGTTTCAATAAATTATTTTCGACAAATCTATTTATTTTATATGCAGATCTTTTATATTTATTTAATTCAATATAAGATCCAACTTTTTTAAGAAGATTATTCTGATATATCTTTATTTTTTCATCTTCATTGATCTTCTCTTGTTCTTTCTGATATTTCAGTTGTCGTTGCTTCCTTATCTCCTCTAATTGTTGTTGATAAGACATTATTATTATTATTTAATAAATTAGAGTATTCAATTTTACTATTGTCTAATTGATTATCACATATGACTGAAATATAAGAATTATCTATATTTGGATAATTATATATTTTATTATCTAATTGACTTTTACAACTTAAAATAATCCAACTATCAAGTATCCTATTTTGTTTGAAAATTTTATAAGGTATATATCCAAATCCTTTATCTCCCCAATTTTTTCCCCAACAGTTTTGAAATATGAAAGATTTTTTAAAATCATTAAATCCAACTATTAAAACAGGAAATTTAAATATTACAGTATCTTTAGTGCATTCACCTGTTTTACTTATTTCTAGATTTTTTGAAACATGTATTGCAGATATTATAGGAATTTTATTAGTTAATACTTTTTTATAAAGATCAATAACTTTTTGTTTTTCTTTAAAAGATTTTACTTTATCGTATCCAGTGCCTTTTAATCTTGCATATTTTTTAATATCATATTTAATATCATATTTAGAAAAGAACTTTAATACATCTCTATAACTAAATTTTTTAGAACTATTTTTTTTAATAGTTTGATAATAAGCAAATTCTTCATCAAGATTATGAAAGTTGCTATTAATTAAGTTTTTCTTTTTGTTTTTATTTAGTTTACTTGTTTCTTCAATTTCTAAATTAACCATAGTTTCGATACATCTTAAGACTACATTTATCATAGGGGAAGCTGTATCATGTATATCTATAGTTTGAGGACAATAGTCTCTTAGATCTACAGAGCTAATTTCTTCTGAAAATATGTTTGTAACTATATTATCCTTCTCATAAGAGAAATCAGGCTGAAAACATTTTTTGACGACATTAGAGAATCTCCTCATATAGAATTAAACAATATTAAATCTTTTTTAGAGTAAAACTATAAAAACTATTAAAAACTATAAAATTGTTTTCATTGGAATAGATAATGATTTATATCTTTTATTAAAAATATTTATTAATCCAAACGTTGTAGGTCTATTTTTGTAATTTTTATCTAGCATTTTTATTAATACGACCTTATCAAGTATTTTTAAACTATTCCAATCTATACTACTATTATTTAATCTAATCAATTTATCTATTCTATCGAAATTATCTTTAAAAATAGTTATTAATTCATAATAAATAATACCTAAACTATAAATATCAACTCTAAAATCGTAATCATTACCATTAATTTGTTCAGGAGCCGAATATAGTTCAGTCCCTATACCAGAAGTATTATCTTTAATAATAGAATTTTGATTATATTTTATAACTATATTATTCTCTTTTTTATTATCAATAATTAAGTTTTTACTTAGATTAAAGTCACATATCTTTGGTTTATTTTTATTTATCAAAATATTAGTTGATTTTAAATCTCGATGAATAATATTCTTAGAATGTAGATAATTGATGCCTTCTAAAACTCCAACAAAATAGTTTAGATCTCTTTTGCCAACTATTTTCCTATGTAATACATAATTTTTTAAGTTATCTTGACATAATTCCATTTGTAAGTATAAATTATCCAAATCTACCCATACACCAAAATATCTAACTATATTAGGATGTTCTAAATTACACATTATCCTGCACTCTTTAAAATCTTTAATTGAATCATTAATTTTAATAGTTTTAATAGCATACTCTTTGTCATCAATATTATTTTTTGCTTTAAAAACACAACCAAAAGATCCTTCACCAATTTTATATATTTCTGTAAAATTTTTAATAGATTTAGATTTTATGTTAGGTACACTTTTAATAAAATTTAATAGTTCTTTCCAATATTTTTCTGTAAATCCATCATCATCTATATGTAAAAAAGACGATATTCTCGTATAAACTTTATCATAGTCTAAATTATTTTCTTCGCAAAAATATTTTAATAAAGACAATAATAATTTATTTTTATTTTTTTCTTGATTTTTAAGATAATCTTCTTTATTATGATCTTTATCAAGTTTAGTAAGAGTTACAAAAGGATTATACATATTAATAAGTTTATATTTAATATTTAACTTATTTCTAAACTAAAATATGCCTGGAACAAATAAAAATTTAATTAGGAGTAAAAAAAAAAAGAATAAAGAAAAAATGAAAAAAAGGTTAACCGACGTTAGTGGATTAGAAAAAGACTCTAAAAATATAATTTCTTATTTTGTAAATCCAATACTTGACAAGGATCCTGAATTAACAAAATATTCAATTATGGCTAAAAAAATATACAAATCAGATGAACTTAATAATTGTACTTATTTTGCTTTAAAAAATTTGGCAGATCATCATAATTTGGAATTAATAGAATCTATATCAGGAACAAGTAGTTTTAACAACTGTATAAAAACATGTATTAAACCTGAAGATCAAGATAAATTTATTAAACTTGATTGTGAAAACACTCGTATTATGTTAAATAGGATTAAAAACACTATATTATTAAATAAAATGGTTATAGGAGGTTTTTTTTTACCATTGTCATCAAGATCTACAAGAGTCAAAGAAACCGGAATATTAGACTATTCATGGCACTCTAAAATAGGTCATGGCGTCGCTTTTATAGGTTTTGATGATGAATTTTTACATCAAGGACATAAAGGTTGTTTAATTTTTGCGAATAACTGGGGAAAATCTTGGGGAAATAAAGGATATGGATATTTACCTTATAAATTTGTAATAAATAAAAAATGTTATGATCTTTGGACAATTAAAATTTAATTTAAGAGAATTTAAGAGAATTTAAATATAATCAATATTTAGTTAAACTTTGAAAAAAAAAATAAAATTAAATTTATTAATATGCAAGTTGCATCAAAAAAATACAATTTTACTAAAGAAGATATCATCTTTTGTGAGTCTTTAAAGAATAATTTAATATGTTTTAATGAAATTAATAATACTATTTTAGGAGATTTAGTTAAATATTACCAAAAAATTTATAATTTTAATTTAAAAAATGAAACAAAAATAATTATAGAAAATAGAAAAATAAAAGCTACAATAAAGCCAAATAAATCGTTAGATATTCATAAAGATAGTAATTCTTATGCTGATTTTAAATGCAATACTATAGTTATTTACTATAATATAGATAATTCGATAAGAGATAAAGATCTAGAGATACATAAAGATTATAAACTTCTATCTTTTAATTTTTTGACCCCTTTTAAAAGAAAAAAGGTTTCAATACCTTCTGAAATTATAGAAGTATTAACAGGTCAGACAGTTTTTATTCCGGAGGGTGTTCCTCATAAGCCACAAAATTACTATTCTTTAATAAAAGATCAAAAAAGATATGTATTAAATTTATTTATAAAATGTGATTAAATATCTCATAAAATAGTTATTAAATAAATTTGATTATTATTGAGATTTATGAATATATATATTAGATGTCTAAAAACGTTCGACTTGCAATTGTAGATAACGAACGTTGTAAGCCAACAAAATGCGGTAAAGAATGTAAAAAAGCATGTCCGGTTAATGGTCAAGGTAAAAAATGTATAGTTATTGATATAGAAGATATTAAAAAAGCAGTAATAGCAGAAGGATTGTGTATAGGTTGTGGTATATGTGAAAAAGTTTGTCCTTTCGATGCGATTCAAATAGTTAATTTACCAACAGAATTAGAACATAATATAACCCATAGATATGGCGAAAATGGTTTTAGGTTGTATAAAATGCCAATACTTCAAAAAAATAATGTAATGGGTATATTAGGTGAAAATGGGATAGGAAAATCAACAATTGTTAAAATATTATCTGGAATCATTCGACCTAATTTTGAACAGAAAACCCAATTGGATGACAAAGATATAGTAAAAAAATTCAAAGGGTTGTTACTAGTTACATTATTTCTTTATAATTTTTGATAAGTCTCTATTTTCCAACTTCTTTTTGTATTTACTACTATTATTTTTCCATTTGAATATTT
>Ga0207920_1000003_pt1 | contig 102278 bp, 89 predicted proteins | sample DeeseametaMP0204_FD_184218 | JGI IMG/M metagenome (GOLD analysis project Ga0207920, IMG submission 184218) | Marine microbial communities from the Deep Atlantic Ocean - MP0204 (SPAdes) | ecosystem: Environmental > Aquatic > Marine > Oceanic | place: South of Cape Verde, Atlantic Ocean... | reverse complement strand
CAGCTTTAATGTTAGCATCTAGATATTCAAATACAGAATCAAATATAGAAACAGTAAAACTATTGTTAGATAATGGAGCAGATATTAATTTGAAAAATTGTAATGGGAATTCTGCTTTAATGTTAGCTTCCAAATATTTAAACACAGATTCAAATATAGAAACAATAAAGCTATTATTAGATAATGGAGCAGATATTGATGTGAAAAATAATAATGGTACATCATTTTATGATTTAAATGAAAAACTATTAAATTATAGACCAAAAAAGAAAGTATATACAACAGATAAATGTTGTATATGTTTATCAGAATATTCAAATAATCAAATTATTATTTATCCATGTGGTCATACATGTTGTGAAGATTGTTATAATGAACTTGTCAAAAATAATAATAAATGTCATATATGTAAAAGTATTATAAAAGATTGTTTATTAGTATTATAAATTTTTTATTTATATGTAAAATTAATCAAGTTCATCAAGTTCTGAAATTATTGCAGGTTTTTCTTTATAAATTTTATTATATGGAATATTATTATTTTGGATTTTATTATTAAACTCTTTTAATTTATTAAGTTTATGTTTTAACAAATTTTTTTTGTCTTCAATAAAGTCATTTTTATCCTTAAATTGTTGTCTGCAAATTGGACATTTCTTATTTTTTGTAGACCATAATTCTAAACATTTTGTATGATAATTTTTATGGTTGCAATTAACAAAATTAATATTATTTAAACTATTTATAGGATCTAAACATATTATACAATCCATGAGTTATTAAATAAATTATCTTTTTAACTCTATTTTAGTATCGAGTAAATATTAAGTTAGTATTAATTACTATATCGGAGGTTAGCCATACCTTGAGTAATTTTTTCCCAATCATAATTATAATTATTAACATAAACAGTATTATCTAATTTTGCAAATCTATTTCTTTCTTCTGGGCACAAATATATGTATTCAACATATATATCTTTATTTTTATTATCTTTTTTATTAAATTCTTGTTTAATTTTTTCTTGAATAATAGTAGGTTCTCTATCATATTCTTTTCTGCAAATAGGACAAGAATTACCTTTTTCTAACCATTTTTTAAGGCAATGTTTATGAAAACAGTAATGTTCACATTTGATAAACTCTGGAACATAGAAGTCTTCAATACTATTTAAACATATTATACAATCCATAAGTTATTAAATAAATTATCTTTTTAAACTTTAAACTTATATTTTAAAGTTCTTTTATGGGATGATTAAAACTTCCATCTCCTATTCTAAACTCATTGAAATCCCAAATCATTTCTCTAGAAGAATGATTAAAAGTTAATTTAGGTATATTATTTTCTTGTTTAATTTTTTCTTGAATAATAGTAGGTTCTCTGTCGTATTCTTTTCTGCAAATAGGACAAGAGTAACTTTTTTCTAACCATTTTTTAAGGCAATGTTTATGAAAACAGTAATGTTCACATTTGATAAACTCTGGAACATAGAAGTTTTCAATACTGTTTAAACATATTATACAATCCATTAACAAATAAAATAATATTTACTTAACTCATTAATTTGAAAATAAATATTAAAAAGATTCTCTGACAACTTTATTGATAGCTTCTTTATCTATTGCACGTAATATATACACAACAATGTCTTAACCATCATTTAGATTATTGTTTTCTAATACATTAATAAAATCTTTGTTATTTACTATTTATCTAGAGATTACTCAGAAGATTTTTATTTTTGTAGATAAAAAATATCATCAATACAATGAATATAATAATAAGTATAGTCAATTGATATTTTTGAATAAATTCTTTTGGAGTTTTACTATATTTAGAAGATTTTTTTGTTTCTAAATATTCTTGTTTTCTTTCTTTTTTAATTTTTTCCATTTCATATGCAAGTTTATTTAGGAATATTACAAGGCAATTTGGTTCAATAGTCATTTTTTTATGAATATTTTTAGCACCTTGTTTGAGGGAACTAATATCTTCATTACTAAATTGTGTATTATTTTCTCGGGCTTTTTTAATTATTACAGGTATAAGTGCAGTGTAATCTAATTGTAATCCTGTTTCATTAGTAAGTTTGCTGAGTTTTTCATATTGAATACCTTCTAATTGAGATAAAAAGTATTTAGATTTAGGATCATTAAAGTCGAGAGGTTTAAGAAGTTTATTTATATCGTCTAATGATAAACCCTCCTTTATCATATTTTCTTCCATCTTTTTTTTTGAATTGTCTAATTCATCAAGTTGTTTAGGAGTTAACCTTTGTTTTAATACATCGTCTAGATTAATTTTAGGATTAATTTCCATATATACTATAGTAAATAAAAAATAGACTATTAAAGATGACACACTGTGATAGATTTAACTTGTTTTTTAGTTATTTCTTTTTTGTCAAAATAAGTTTGAATATTTGAATTAGAATCTTTTTTATTTTTATGATTGAAATATTCATGTATGATTCTAATTACTTCATCTATTTTTTTAATTAATTCTTCTTTAGTCATATTATTTTGATTTCTATTAACAGTGTCTTTAATAAATTCGAGTTGTGAAATCAACTCCATAATACTTAATTTATAAAAAATAAATATCAATTTTATAATGTGAATATATGCAAATAAATAATTAAATAATTAAATTATACATTGGTATCTGTATAAATATCACTATATTCTTCATCAACACTATTAAAACTATTTGTATCAGAATTATTGATGTAATTATCAGTATCCGATCCGAATAGAGGATTTTCAAAAACAGCTACATTGTCTTTAGTATAATCTTTAGTTGTATTTTGATCAGTTGATGTTTTAAGTTTATAAAGTATCGAAGCAAAAGTTGCAAGAATAAAATAGTTGGGAATTATAAATAGTAGCCATTTTTCAGTAGTATTATTAGTTTGGACACCGGAGACTATACTACTAATAGAAGCGACAATTGAAAGTATAAAAGATAGGAAAGCAAAAATTTTAGAGACAAATTTTGGCCGATTAACAGAATAATTATTTTTAAGGTTAATTTCAATGATAATTTTGATAAGAAATCCAACAACAAGACCAATGTAAAAACCAGTAATCCATTCAAACAAATTATTATTATATGATGAATTATAAAATCCATTAAAATTATTCATCATTCTTTTGATTAAATTATAAACAGGATATATAACCAAGATAACTTTTGAAAGAAAACTTACAATAAGAAAATAATCAGCAAACAAAAAAGTGGAAACAGATAGAAATCCTTGAATTGCATGTCCAATTGATTCTAAATTATTAAAACTATTTCTGTTTTCAAATTGTAAATAACTCAAGTTATTGTTATTAAAACACAATCGAATAGTGAGATAAATGGTGAGAGAAATTAAACCATTTATAAACAGATTACTTGGATGAGATTGTGATTTAAGTTTTCTATAGTAAGATACAAGAATAAGATTTATCGAATTAATAACCATAGCAGGGATTAATATATATGCCGCTATTTTCCAATATTCAGAATCATTCATTCGCATAACAAAATAAATACTAAGTATTGAGGATAAGATAATAAGACTTATAAAAGAGATGTATTGGAACATAATGATAACATAAGTATTGAGTTAAATAAATCAATTTTATATCAGTATTTTAGGAAAGCATAAATGTATATTGTTTAGAGTAATCATCTATAAATTTAAATTTATCAGAGTTACCAAAATGTCCCGATCCAAGTTCAATTTTTAAGAAATGTTGATTAGCATCTGTTTTATAATCTAAAAGTTTTTGGTGAAATTTAATAGGTTCCCAATATTGTACTCTTGGATCAGAAATTCCACCTAATATCAAAGTTGATGGATAAGATGTATTTCTAATATTGTCTATTGGAGAATATTGTTTCATATAAATATAATCTTCAATATTGTGTGGATTACCCCATTCTGTATATTCACCTTCTGTTAAAGGTATATTGGCGTCACTCATTGAAGCAATTATATCAACAAAAGGAACACCAAGTATAACTTTATCAAAAAGATCCGGTCTCATTACCATACTTGCGCCTACTAATAAACCACCAGCACTTCTTCCTTCAAGAATAATTTTTCGATGTGATTCTTTTTTAAAATATTCAGCGACAGTTATTAAATCTAAAAATGAGTTCATTTTATTATGAATTTTGCCATCTAAATACCATTTATTACCTTTTACTGAGCCACCTCTAACATGAGCAATCGCATATATATATCCTCTATCTATAATACTAAATAGTTTAGAACTAAAATAAGGTTCAAGTGAAATACTATAAGCACCATACCCATAAAGATAAATATTTTGGGTTTTAAGATCAACATCTTTTCTGGCAATACAAGTTACAGGAACTTTTTCTCCATAAAAACTGGGAATATTTAAGGTGAATGTTTTATAGAGGTTTTCATTGTAGTTATGAATAGGCTTGGACCATAATTTAGTTAAATTATTATTTTTCAAATTAAGAACTTTAATAGTGGGTGGTTTAATATTGCTTTCTATTTTAAAATATAATTCAGGAATATCATAGTACTTTACTCCTTCTGAAATATTCGAGACTCCATCAGTTAAATTTAATTTAGTAAGTTTATTTTGGTTATCTAAAAGATACACAATTGAATGACCTTTAGTTGTAACATAAATAGTTGTGAAATTATTAAACATCGAAAAAGTTTCAAAAGTTTGATCGTTAGGAAAGGATATATATTCGAACCATTTAGTTGGATTTTTAATATTAGATCTAACTAATCTAAATTCTGTTTGATTAATATTTGTACGAATAAGTATAGTTTCACCCGAAATATCAGCTTGATACATTGAAGTTTGTAGTCTTTGACTAATACATGTTGTATCTGTAGGATAATCTAAAGGTGCAAAATACTGATCAGATGTATCTTGGTCAGAAGAAGAGTAAACAATATATTTCTCATCTGCAGAAAAATAATATGATGCATTGCGTTCACCACATGTTACTTGAAACACTTTAATTTTCTTTTGAGTTTCTAAGCAATATCTCCATACAGAATTACACCACATTTTATCATCTGCTTGAATATAATAGATATATTTAGAATCAGGAGAGAAATCAAAATCAGCATATGGGATTTTTGGCATAGAGTTTTCTATGAATTTACCAGTTTTAAGATCTTTCAAAAACAATGTATAAAGTTCATTACCTTCATAATCTGCACAATAACCCATTATATTATCATTTTGAGAAATTTGAATACTGATATCACAATGAGATTTATCTTTCGCAAATTCATTAATATCAATCAAAAGTTCTTCTTTATTATCTATTATTCTATAAAATTTAACATAGCCTTGATTTTTAGAGTTCCTATAGAAATAAGAAACTTTTGAATCATATGTAATTTTAAAAGGATAAGTATCATAATCAATATTTTCTCTACTTTCAATTTCTTTATAAAGATTTTGTTGTAAAATTTTATTTTTATTTAAAAAATGATTAAAATTATTATTTTCTCTTTTAGCTATATCGATGGCTTTATTTTTATCTGTCCTAATATAAAAATAATCATCTTTAACTTTAAGAGGAGGGTTGTGTTTTAAAGTATACATCTTAATATATTTTAAAATGAAAAACCAAATCAAATTTTATTATCATAATTTAATTAAACATAGAATGCTAAACCTGATAATCCACTCATAATTCTTAAAATAGTTTGTCCATGAGTATAAAATTTAATTGTAAGATTTCTATTATACTCTTCTAATTCTTTTTTAACAGATTCTTTAATTTTAATATCAAAGTCAACCCTTCTTATTTTATTAAGAGTACCATGACCTGATGGTTGCAAAAGTTCAGGATATAGGGCCATAGAATAGTTATTAATACCATCTCCCGGATAATTAGTATGATATGCATAAAAAGGTATAGTATTAGAATAAATACCAGATCTATATGTTTCTCTTATTTTACCATTGAAAACAATTTGATATGAATCTAATGGAGTACCTGAGCCATTATTATCTTCTCCATATAATAAAAGGTTTTTAGAATTAGATGTTTTTAAAGTGGGAGTAGAAATAATTGCACCATCTGACAAAGTTTCTACATTTTCATATTTTGGAAGTGTACCATCAATATATTTAGAATTTTGTATAGTAAAAAAAATTTCTCTACACATACCTTTAAAAACAGGAGAAATTTTAACAAGATTATTACTATTCATAGTTGTATTTTTAATAACAGTTGTAGTAGACAAGTTAAAAGTGTCAATTAATATTTCTTGACGACTATCTACTATCTTTTGTCTTTCTTCAGGTTCAACATAAATATAAGTAGCATTAATAGAAGATTTTATTTTTGGTTTTTTTCTATAATAAGTGTTACTTTCGGTGTATATTAGATTCGTAAGTTCTTCTAATTCTGTGACAATATCAATATATGTTGCATGCATTGCTACAATAGGCAATGATAATTCGTATCTTCTGCAGAAAAAGAATCTTAATGGGATTCTTAATCGGACTGATTTAGAGTTTTCATCATAAGTTTTTAAACTATCTATATCACCAATGAGTTTTTTAAGACTTTCTAATTTCCCTATTTCATCTTCTGTTTTTGAAATAATATCTATTAGCTGTCCACTATGAGTTTCAATTATTTGACCACCTATATCTAAATGAATTTTTTTAATAATAGCATGACCAAATCTTTCAATCCATGCAAAAGGTGCAGAAGTATTTTGGTTATTATATCTTTCTAATATATCAGCATATAATGTAGTTGTATCAGTACCATCTATTTTATTTATATATCCCGATAAAGTTTCACCTCTATTAGTTAATCTAGTAATGAAAGCATTATAAATTTCTTGTTTAGTATAGTAATTAATATCTGAATAATATTGACCATAACCCGCTTCAGAAATTATATCATAAAGATATTTATATATATCACTTTCATTTGTAAAACCGTTATAGTTTTGAGATATATTTGTTGAATCGTTGAGAAGATTAGAAGCGGTTATTACAGCAGGTCCAATAAGTTCAAGTAATGTATTTAATGCAATAATTCTTTCTGGAGATGTTTTATTTTGTATAAAAGTTTCATAGTTATTTTCTAAATTATCTGTATCAATTTGTCCATCTATTGCATCTGTAAAGATATCATCCGCTGAGAAATTTGGAACAATTGATCCAATACCATTACCGGTGTCATAAAAAGTAGTAGAAATTGATATTATATCATTATAATAATCCATTGCCCCCTTAATTCCTAATTCTTCTTCTCCAAGAACATTGCCTGTAGTAAAATAGGTGTTTATGGTGTTTAAACTGATTACATTTGGATCATGAGAATACCCATCATTAACCACAGCAGATGCTTCATCATTTGAATCATATGTGTCGTAAATAGTATCAAGAAAAAAGTTAAACATATTTTCATAAGTATCATATTGTAGAGACTGAGGTACAGCAACTGAAGCAATATTTAATATATCTCTATTTTGAATATATCTAGTGGCACTTAATATTAAAGGATTAAATAGAGAATTAATATAAGTTACTGCATCTGAAGATTTTGAACTAGAGGAAGCTTCATAGAAATCAATATAGTTGTCATTATTATTAAAAGAGTAAAAAATATCGTTGGTTTCGTTAAAATTAATATATTGTCTAATTCTTTCAGCTTCTGAACCAATCGTATCATTAATAAACTCTTCACTCAATAATTTGTAATTATATAAATCATTAAAATTAGTTATTTGTTGTGTTAAAAGAGTATACCAAGCTGAAGAAGCTACATCTTTTACTTTTGGGGTTGTAGGAGTAAGTGGGTCAGGAAGAAAAGGATCAGCTATAATATCTTCTAACTTAGATCTTGTAATTTGGTAAAAATTACGTCCATTATTAACATAATCAGAATAATTAAAATTACGAATATCTATAAAAAACATATCTATAGAATCATAAAGTGCAAAATATCTATCACTATCTTCAATAAGTGAATACGGTCCAGCAATACCATTAGTTGTAGTTGATATTGTAACAGTAGAACCATCAACTGTAGCTGTAAAATTTGGAAGGGCATCAATTGCTATTTGAATTTTAGTGGCAACTTGATCAGATGTGTCAGTAGCTAATATTGTTATTTCTTCATTATCTGTATGATAATCTTTATCTCCAGGATCAGTTGATGTATTAATCTGCAACCATACTCTAATTCTATCATCATTGTCTTTAGAAAAAATAGTAAAATAATTAGAATCGCCTGTATTTTTATAATAATCTGCATCTTTGAAGGTATATTCGATAATTTCTTCGCTTAATAAAGTTCCAGATTGTATGACTGTATAATTGAATAATTTTGGGACCTTACCTAAATAAGGAGCTTTACAATGACCCTCAATGTTATTAGTGATGGTTAAAGTTGTTGAAGCTCTTGAAGCAGAAAAATCATCTAAAATATCTAATTCATTTTTTATATTTTCAACTAATTGAGTAGTAGTAAGAATGTTAGTTATCTCAATTTCTATTTTTGTAGAATTTTCTATATCAGGATGATAAGATTGATCAGGTTCAACGGTAGAATTATTAAACCATACAGTGTAAGCATTATTATCGTTTTCAGAATAAAAAATAATAAAATCAGAAGTATCAGAGTTAAAAATATTTGTAAGATCTTTATTAGTATCTCTAAATTCTAATGTGTAACTTTTAAAATTACCATCATTATCACCCTCTGATATATTAGTGTAAGTTATTATACCCATATCAGCAGTGGATAAACCTGTATTTCTTAGAGAATTATATTCTGTAATAAAACTTGTAAATCTATCTAAATATTGTTGTTTTATGTATTCCATAAAATTATAGTTTGTGTTTTTAAACTCTATATAAGATTCTTTTTGAAATACAGAAGTTAAAAAAATGTCATCTTCGATTGTTTCATAACTTTCTCTTAATTCGATTAATTTATTTATCCTTTCTGTAGAAATAGTAAATTCATTTGATATGTTTGTTTCAAGTGCTGTATACAAAGGTGTAAAATATTTAGCGACTAAACTTTCTATTCCCATAATATTACCATTGTTAGCGTCTCCATAAGTTTTCAATATGCTGTCAATTACTAGATTTACAGCTGTATTAATTTCAGTTGGTGTGTTTAAAGGAATAAGATTAAACAAATATGTGTTTACAAGAGCATTACTTTGTAGTACTGTAAAAAAACTCAAAAAATTAGCAGGATCAAGATGTGACCAAAGTATATTAGCTCTAAAAAAAGATTCCGCATTTGTATTTTTATAAAGAATAGAGTTTTTTAAATGAAAATCTTGGACTTTATTAATTGAGTCGTCTAAAAATTTATAATAAGAGTTAGTTGTTTCACCTGATATTCGACCAATTGTGAAATATTCATCAAAATAGTTATCGAATAAGGTAGTGTCTTCATTTCTTTGAACTAAAGAGATAGTAACAAAGGGTTCTTTATTATGATATCCATTAGTTGTAGAATCGAATTTAATATTTTTGTAATAAATAAAATGATAATCTCTTGTAAGATTTTGGTAGAAAATCCTTAATAATAATAAATTTCTAATTAATCCATAATATACTGAATTAAAAACTTGTGTATTTACGAAATTTACATCACCTGAAGATAATAATTGCATATTATTATTTTGAAGATATGTTTCAAAAAGTTTATATGCATCATAATTTGTAAAAGGGATATTAAAATCATAACTGTTAACAATATTATTTAAAAAATGTTTGGAGGCAAATATTCCATATTCATCAGGTGATAAAAGAAAAGGTTCTCGGAAGATATTATTAACAAATATTAAGTTTTCATCATTAAAAGTTGTTGTAGAAGTTGGGATTATTTGGAGAAGCAATCTATTATATAATAAAGATCTGAGACTATAAACATTAGTAACAGTATCATTTGAATCTGCAATTTTATCATCATTATAAGAATCTAAAAAATAGTAAGCAGTATTATAAGTTTCATCATAAAACATAACAGCTTTAATCATAAGGTCATAAAATTCATTTTCATCAATTTCTTCATCATTTAAATAATCATTACCTAAATCTTGAATAGTATTTAAAATACCATCTGAGACACCATCCTCTTCAGAATATATAGAATTAAATTCAGTATAAAATTTATCTCTTGAATTATTGATAACTGTTTCAATATTTGCTAATTCGGTTTCATCGATTGAACTTCCAGAATAATTAATTCCGTAAGTTAACAATAAAGAAGAAACTTCAGAAGAGGTTAATCGTTTATATCTAATATCAGGTGAAGAAATTTCTAGATCTAGAAAAAGTTTGTTAACAAAATCTCCAAATCTACGGATTCTGCATCGACTACTTGTACCAAAATTTAGTTTACTTTTAAATCTAAGCTTTTTTTCTTCAGTTGAAAAATCTATATGTCTCCTATAAACCTTTTTAAAAAGGGTTATTTGGGGATTATAATTAATAGGTATATCTTCGACAGATCTAGCGACAAGTTGATATAGAGCACCTATCATAAACTATCTATAATTAAGGACTGAATTAATATTTAACTGATATACGCTAAACCAGCCATTCCTCCAACAAACCTCAATATATTAATATTTCTACAATACATTCTTATGTTAAGAGTTGTATCTTCATCATCTGAACCGGTAAATGCAGATGTAAAAAAATCCATTCCCAATACACCTTTAGAAACTCTTGATAAATTACCTTGTCCCGATGGTTGAGAATCTTCAGGATGCAGAGCCATAGAAAAAACATGTATACCATCATCAGGAGATCTTGAGTGTGTTGCCCATGGAATAACTTTACTATAATAAGTAGAATCTAATAAAGGTGCTCTTGTATAACCATTAAAGTCTATATAACTATTTTGGATTGGAGAATCTTTATAATTAATAGATGATGTTAATTGTCCTGTATATTTATTGGTTGTGACGACAGTTTCTTCAGTCATTGTAAATTTATCAAAATTAGTTTTTACAAATCCATTGGGATTACTTCTATAAGAAGTTTTTTGCGCAGTCCATATTATTTCTTTAGAAGGATGAAAAAAATCGAGTAACATAGTGTATCTATCTTGGTCTACATCTTTGAATTCAATCATTTGAACTTGATCTATTAAATACTCATGTGCAGATTGTGCAAATCTTCTTCGTTCAGGTTGATCTAAATATACATAATCTACTAATAGTGATGCTTCAAGTATAATACCTTCATCATCTGTGAGTTCATCTAAATTAAACTCTTCATCATCAACTAATATTGTGGTATTTTCTTCAATATAAGCTAAATCTTTAAACTCTCTAAGTTTAATATCAATTGATACTTCAGTATGTTGCAAAGCTAATAGAGGCAATGCTAAACCTGAATATCGGCAAAACCAAAATTGTAAAGGTATTCTTAATGTATATGAAGGTTTAATATTTCTATCAAAATTAGTCAATGTAGATATATTTCCTATCATTTTATTATATTCATCATCTTTATACGGAGATTGAGTTAGTTCATTCCATATAGTTAAATACTCTCCATAATGTCGATTTATTCTATTCCCTCCAATAGAAACATCAACGTATTCAAGTATGTTATGACCAATTTTATCAACCCAAGCAATTTTAATATTTTCATTTATATCATCATCATATAATCTTTTTGTTTCTAAAACAGTATTATAATAAGTTTTTAGTTCTTGTTTAAGAAAATAAATAGCACTTTCAAATCTATTCATTATAGTTGATTTGGGAGTTTCTTCAGTATCAGCATAATCATTTGCAATAGTTCTGAAATTTGTTGAATTTTCAGAATAAGTATGTTCTAATAGTGAATAAGCATTTATTCGTTCATTAAATCCGCCACCATCAGTAAAATATTGTTCAATAGTTTCAGCGATAGTCTCAGAATATTCTACATTAAATGCTTCATTATCTTCAACTGCAAGTCTATAAGCTTCTACCATAACTTCAACATAGTTTTGAACAATATAATGATTGTCTTTAGCATTGTTATAATTTGTTAAGAAATCATCTGAAGTTGTATGATTACGTGTAAAATCTAATTTAGGAAGAATTATTTGAAGATAAATTGTAGAAGCTAGATCTCCTGCTAAAGGTAAAAAAGAAGTAGATGTATTACCAAATTCAACACTATTTTCAAAAGGTATTTCTAACGATTCAACTGAAAAGTTAGTGTGACGTCTATATACTACTTTAAAAAAAGTTATTTCAGGGTTACCAGTTAAATATATATCTTGTGACCCATAAGAAGCGATTTGTAGTAAACCACCTGCCATATCTAATATAGTTAGATAAAATAGTGAAAAATTATAAACTAATTAAGATTATATACGTTAGATTTATAAAATGAATAATATTGATGCAAATAATAGAAAAAGTAAAGCATTGAATCAAAAATTATATGTAATAGAAAAAAATATACAAAATAAATTTAGAACAGATTTTGTGGTGATAGGAAGTACAGGAAATATTTATACAGTTTCTATAAAATCAGAACCAGAATGCAGTTGTCCTGATAATAGTATAAATAGATTTAGATGTAAACATATCTATTTTTGTCTATTAAAATTGATGAAAGTTGATTCCGAAGATGTTGATGAAGAATTTTATACCAACTTAGAATTAGAATATATGTTTGTATCACAACCAAAAGAACTTATTAATAGAGCGTCTCAAAATAATATTGACAAATACATAAACTTTAAAAAAGGGATTATTCATACTGAAGTTAAAAAAAGGTTTCATTATGATGATTTGTGTGGTATATGTCTTGATCAATTATATGAACATGAATCGTTAGATTATTGCAAATATAAATGTGGCAAATGTGTACACGCAAAATGTATGGAAATCATGATAAAACATAATAAGAATAATCATAAAACAGTAAAATGTATATATTGTAATCAAGAATGGAATAAAAAAAAAATACTAAACTCAAAATATATAAATATTTCTTAATTAAAATATTAAATTATTTATTTAGTTGGCAATTGTCATATTTTGTAATTGTTGTTGTAAAGGCACAAAACGAATACCATCAGGGGTATTTACAAGAGCAATTGTAAATGGATTTAAAATAGGAGATATAGATTGTTGAATAGGTTGAGAAACAGGTTGAGGAACAGGTTGAGAAACAGATTTACGAATGGGTTGACCGGAAGAGTGTTTACGAAGATGTGGAGGAATATATGCATTTTCAGACTTTTTTAAAGCAAGTCCTTTTTTAACTTGTTCATCTGTTGCAGATTTTTTTGCAATTGAAATATATGAACGTATGTCTGATGTGATGTCAAAAGAGAGGATACTAATATTTATTAAGAATGGACAAAGAGAATTTTTCATCCATTCTGTGCATTCTTTATTATGATCTTTATCTGTCCAAGATAAGGTTTTAGGAATAGAACCAACATTAAGTTTTGATAACTTACATCCAAATAATTTTTCGGTAAAATATTCAAGACGGCTTTCAATTGCGGCACATATAGCACTAACGTGATTATTTGCTTCAGACAGAGTTTTACGACAATTGTAAGTTTCTTTTGAGATATAAGTTGGTACACGACGTTTTACAATAAAATTCCATAGCATATTGTCAAGATTTTTGTTGTCATTGTTAAATTTATCTTTATTTTCCTGATAGAAATCAGAATAAACTTTAACAATGGGTAGAATTCGGTTAATATAAGCTTCACTAAAAGTTATCTCAAAAGCATTCCGTTTGGGATGTGTTTGTCCAATTTTTGCGAGAGTTTCAATTAACACACCCAATGGTGACAATCCAATATTCCATAAACTTTCATTACCATTTGAAATTTCAGGAAGTGGTAGTTCTTTGAGAATATTAATAACTTCGTGTTTGTTTTCTGCTTGTGCTTTAACTGTTGCCATGGTGGTAATTCAATTGAATAAACTGGAGATTTCAACTTTTTAATTATTTTCTATCTATTATTATGTATGACAACTTTAAAAAGGTGTATTATAAGGGTAAAAATTATGCAGTTATAGATCTTAAATATAAAAATAAAAATTTACCTTTAGTTTTAGATTGGAAAGATTTTCAAAAGGTAAAGAAATTTGATAAGAAATGGAAATGCAATAGTAATAAAACTGTTTATTGTACTCATTCAACAAATGAAAATTCAAGAGATGTATTTATCCATGATATAGTTAAGGCTTTTGATGTTCAAGATGGTGGTGGAAGTATTAAACATAAACCGATCATTCATTTAAATAGAGTAAATCTAGATAATAGAAGAGAAAATCTTTATTATGATGAAAAAGATAAAGATGAGAACAAAAACTTAAAAAAGAAAAAAAGAACAATAAAACTACCCGAGAATTCAGGGGTAAAACCAGAAGAGTTGCCAACTTATGTTTGGTATTTAAAACCGAATGATACACATGGTGAAAGATTTATGGTTAGTATAGGAGATATAAAATGGAAAACATCAAGTTCTAAACAATTATCTTTATCTTACAAATTAGAAGAAGCAAAGAAGTATTTGAGAGATTTAAAGCAATCTAATCCAGAACTATTTGACGAGTACTGTATGAATGGTGAATTTACAAAGAAAGGAAAACTACTATTAAATAGTTTTACAGAAATTATAAAAAAAGCCAATTACAATATTCAAGATTTAAATATAGAAAATTTAACAGATAAATATCTTAAACCAAAAAAATTATCAAAGAGGGAAAAAGATTATATGGATAAAAAATTCAATTAAATATACAAGTAAAAGCTCTTATTTTAGTTTTTTCAATAAAATTCCCATAAAGAGGATAAAAATAATGGTAAATTATCTTTATCTTTATTATTGTCAAGATTAGTATTTTTAATATATTAAGTAATGATAATATAGGAGATTTTTAATTTTTAATTCGTTAGAGAGATTAATTTATAATAGAATTTATAGATAGATATGAGTGGAAGTATTATACAACTTGTAGCCAGAGGAGCGCAAGATATTTTTTTAACAGAAGATGCACAAATAACATTTTTTAAAGTAGTATACAGAAGACATACAAATTTTTCAATGGAAGCAATAAAACAGAGATTTAATAAAGATCCAAATTTTGGGGAAAAAGTTTCCGCCACAATATCAAGATCAGGTGATATGGCAGGAAGGACTTATATAGTGATAGAATTACCATCTTTAAATACACTAGACAGTGATATAAACTATTTTAGATGGGTCGATTATATTGGGTATGCAATAATTAATAATGTAGAAATAGAAATAGGTGGTAAATTAATTGATAAACATTATGGAGAATGGTTATATATTTGGTATGAATTAACAGGATCAAGAGACAATGGTTTTTTAAAGATGATAGGACATGTTTCTGAATTAACTGATTTAGAGCAATCAAAAAATAATTATAAACTTTATATACCTTTAGAATTTTGGTTTTGCAGAAATAATGGTTTAGCATTGCCATTAGTAAATTTGCAATTTAGTGAGGTAAGAATAAATCTAGAACTAAATGAAGCCAAAAAATGTTATATAGGTTCTCCTACACATTATATTCAATTAGAAGATGATTTAGTAAATTTCGAAAGAGGAGAAATTTTATATCAAAATCTTAATAATGGTGTTGTTGCTTATGGTGAGTTTGTCACTTATGATATTTCAACAAAAAGATTATATTATAATAGGCTGTCTCAAACAAATACATCATTTACAAGTATAACATCTACAGATACAAATTTATCAAATGAAGAAAGATTAACATTAATAAGAAGCAATTCAAATGAAAAGTATAAGATTATAGGAGAAACAACAAACTGGGAGGCGATGCCAAAAATTAATGCAGGAGAGAAAAAAACATCTTTTCCAACATTAAGAAACTTTAATATAATAGATTGTTATCTATTAGTAACTTATATGTTTTTAGATGAAGAAGAGAGAGAGAAGTTTGCTCTATCAAAGCATGAATATTTAATAGAACAAGTACAATTTTCAGGAACTAAACTTTTAGAATCATTGGGAACTAAAGTAAATCTTAATTTTGAAAATCCAACAAAAGAGATGGTATGGATAACACAATTTTCAAATTCAGCAGTAATAAAAGATTATTTTAATTTTACTGATAAACCTGATAAAGAAGCTGGAGAATCATTAATTTTAGAAGAGACAATTAACATAAATGGCAATCCAAGGGTATCTGAAAGAAGTGGTGTTTACTTTGATACAATTCAATCGTATCAACATCATAAATATTCTTCAAAAACAGGAATAAACATGTATTCTTTTTCTCTTCATCCAACTATGCATCAGCCTTCAGGACCAATAAATATGAGTAGTGTATCAAATTTATCTATTTCTCTTAGATTAAAATCATCAGTAAATCCAACAAATTCAGCTACTCTAAGGTGTTATGCTATAAATTACAATATATTAAGAGTTGCAAATGGTATTGCAGGTTTAGTATTTAATAAAGTTTAATTAATTTAAATTAACTAGGGATTTAATTTCGTCAATAGCAGATGGTGAAACCATTAAAGTATAAACACTATTTGATAATGGTGTTTTTATAAGTTCGACCATTTTTTGATTTATTACGGTCATTTCTTCAGCTTCTGACATTGTATGGCCACCATTAGCTTGTTTATCAAGTATATTTTTAACTTGTTCTTTAGTAAGTTCTAATTTATCCTCAGTATTTGTACCATTAATTAAAATAAATTTTTCATTATCTCCACCTTGTTGCACAGAATTAACATTATTATCTTCTTTCTTTTCAGGATAAACTGTTTCCATAAAAGTATAAGGATTACCAGGCAATGGGTAAGTCCAAAGATGTTCAACACCATAATCTTTGTAAAGTTTTCTAAGAGATGTATTAAGATCTAACATATCAGCGTAATCTTGATTTAATTTAAGTTTTTCTTTATTACATTCTTCAATCATTTGTTCGAGAGCCTCAATACTTAGAGTTTCAGATGATGTTTGATATTCACTAAAATTACGGAGACAATCTGCATAAGTTGTAATGAGTGCCATTCTTTTAAGAATATTTTTTTCATTTTCTCCAATATTTTGAATTTCTTCTCGAAGTCTGTCAAGATCATCTGTATTTATTTTTTTACCCTTTGAAGCTAACATGTTGACAGATTCATTAAGTATATCTTTAAGATTATCTGCACCTAAAATAGATTTTTCTTTATTTTCAGGAGTTGTACAAACAATCGGATCATCAGGGGTAGGTTTTTCACAAGCTCCACCGACTAATACATTACTGTATTCCATGTAATCATATGGATTTAAAAATAAAAAGGGTGGAATTTCAGCTATGCTATTAACATGATCGAGCATAAATTCATAAGGAGTAAAAAGTGGTTGATTTTTTAGTTTTTCTTTAATCTCTTCCACACTTAATTTTTGTTTTTCACTAAGTTTAATCAAACCATCATTTGGTAAAGTTTGAACAGGATTAGAACCACCAGACATAGATTGTACCGGTTGTTTAAATCCTTGATTTAGAATAGAAGGATGAGAATTTACATGATTAGATAAAGAATTAAGATAGTTCATCAAAGTTCTATTTCTCGGACTGTTATTAAGTGTTTTAAGTTGAGATTCAGAAAATTGTTTTTTCATAAAATTTTCCATCCATGAATTAACATCTTCTACTTTTTCTATTCCACCGCCATTTTGAGTTTTAAAGCCAAATTTTTGTAAAGTTCTAAGTGCCATTAATGGATGAATTTGATTTATCTCTTGTTTAGAATTATTATTGCCATTTCTAGAGTACTCTGATAAACATTTTTCTAATCCCTGGCTATCATCTTCTAAAAGACATTGAAAAAGTTTTTTAGATGAACCACCTGTCTGTATAGGTTTTTTATAATCAGTGAATTTTCCATTTCTAGTTATATAACATTTTTCAGAATTATTAAGTGTATATATATCGCCATTTTCGTCTCTAGTTAAAAGTTCACCAGTTACTAAATCTGTCAAAGATTCTGATCTTGTAAATCGAGAACCACCAAGTTGAGAAGTTTTATTGTTCATTATGTCTTTTACTATTTTTGTAACATTAATGTCAAATTTATCTTTAGTTACAGTATTATTCATAGTATTAGGTACATCATGAAGTACTGTTCCAGATGTTGTTGTAATATTAGTTCTATCAGAATTTTTACCATTAAATATAGCTCTATAAAGATCTTTTAAGATATTTCTAGAATTTTCATTTTGAGTAATTTCTTCTGATCTTACTTGTCCTGATGCATCAGTGTAATGAATTTTATCGGCATTTTCTACTTCTGGTATAAATTGTTCAAAAACTGTTGAATTTGATCCATCTGTGACTTTTCTAAGATTAATTCTTATATCAGCTCCACCTTTAAGATCACACATATCACAACCATCAACTCTTTGACCAGTTTTAAGAACATCAAAAAGATTAGAATATGTATTTTGAGTTTTTAATGGAAGATTACTATAGTTTTTTACAACATCATTAAAAAATCTTCTATTAGTATCATTGCTTTCAACATTGAAATGTTGAGTTGGAAAACTTGGAACAACATTGTTTTTAATTACTGACATAACATTATTTTCAAGAAGTTTACCATATTTTGGCATATTTTTTGACATTTGTTTAAAAGTTTCATGAATAGAATTTTCATGATTATGTCCAGATCTTAGATTAGAAAGATAAGTTTTTATTGTATTTCTTGCAACAGAAGTTTCTACATCATTTGATACTTTTTTAAGAGGTTCATTGAGTTTTCTTTTAATACCAGAAAGGCTAGAATTAGAGTTTTCAAGTTCTCTTAAAAGATAGTCTAAAGAATATACAGAATCCTTCATATTTTTAAGCCTACCATTATCATTAAAATAACTATTTTTCACATATTCAGGTGCTTCTTCTCCATTATTTAATTTACCACCCGCCATATCTTTATTTAAAATATCATATTTATTTTTATCAATAGTATCTAAAATATTGTTATTAGATAAAATTCTATTTTTGTAACTTTTAATAAAATCATCTATTTTAGAGTCTTCCTCAGCATAATCTATAGAATCAACATAGGTGTCAATAGTTGTGCTATTTTCTTTGACAGTATCAAGAGTTTTAAGAACAGTGGATTCAAGTTCAGAAACATTGTTTAGATCAACATTTAGTTTTTTACATAAATTATTATTATCTTGACTATTATTTTCAACACATTTACCGGAATTTGTAAATTGTTCACCGGTAGGAAGACTTACTGAGAGACTACCTCCATTCATACTACTGTAACTCATGCATTTTGAGTTTCTTGAAATAGTGTCTCTTATAGATTGTAATCTTGTACCTGCTTCGGCAGATCTGTCAAGATTTTTGTGAGCAACAGCAGTTCTAATAACATAATCAGTAAAATCATTATGAATATCATTTTCGCTCATGTTGTCTGTTTTATTGAAATAATTTTTGCATCTTATAACTGAATCAGCATTTTTACAATTGTTATATTCAGGAATAGCTACTTTAGTTTCTGGTAAAAATAGTTTAGCATAAAGGTTTTCTCTACCATCCATCGATAAATTAGTTTTTTCAACCATATAACTGTATATAATTAAAATAAGAAAAAAGATTATTTTAAATAATTAAACTATAAATTAAATCAGACGTAAATAAAATCTATATTACTATATTAATAAAACGATGAATCTTAATAATACTGACATGATCAAGTATGGTATTTTGTTCGTTATGATTGCACTTATAGCTTATATAGTCTATATAAATTATTTTAATTCTGAAAATGTAGATAATCGTAATCAAAATAATCAAATTGAAAATAATAAAAATGAAAATGAAAATAAGATAGCAAATGATAAATTAACTGTTGTTTTATATAAGCAAAAAACTTGTTCACATTGTATAGATTTTATTCCAACATGGATAGATCTTCAAAAAAAGTTTAATAATTTGGGTATTTCACATAAAACTGTAGAATGCACCGAGGAAGATTGTGACGGTATACAATATATTCCAACAATTAGAATTTTTAAAGAAGATGATTATGTTGAATATAAAGGAGATAGAACACAAAAAAATATACTTGATTTTATTTCTAAACTATAAATTAAATTTTTATTCTTTATTTTTTATAGAATCGTATAAATCATCTATTTGCTTTTTATATTCTAAATTTTTTTCTATATTTTGAGTAATATTTTCAGGTATATATTTGTCACCATAATAAGCCCCATATAAAGCACCTGCTATACAACCAGTAGTATCAGTATCTCCAATATGCAACATTGAATAGATTACTAGTTTTTCAAAGCAGTGATCAGAATCCAAAAGAGAATCATATGCTACAATTAAACTATCATCACCACTTGAACCAATAAAAGTTTCAAAACCTTTGTTTTTAGGATGTTTCCAAGAGAAATTATTTGTATAAAAAGCACCTCTTTCAGCTAAATTACGTATTCTAAGTCTAATTTCTTTTTTTTTAGTAAATTTATCTTTAATATAAGATTTCCATTTTCCGATGAAAGAGTGTTTATAATCTTTAAAGGTAGAATGTAATTTAGGATATTCTTGTTTAATATGACCGTCAAGTTCAGGAGATTCTATTATTTTAAGCATATTAAAACACCATGTTTCTATTGGTACTCTATTTATAGCATAATTAGTAAATAATGCAGTTGCAATAGCACCAAGGTATCCTGTTGGATGATTATGTGTAATTAAAGCTGATTCTAATGCATATCTTATAATTTTATTTTGATCTTGTATTTTGTCAAAAAATAAACCAATAACAGGTGATCTCATTGAACCACCCGATCCGCCTGAAAATTCATCAAATTCGAACTTCATATTATGATTTTTTTTTAATAGTTTAAGTTTTCTTATTGTATTCATTCCTGGATGTCTTTTAGATATGTCTTCTAAAGAGTTCACCATATTTTTTTTTAATATTTTTACAAACTCTTTAACATTATTAGAAGATACTAAAGCATTACCAACACAAATATGTAAAACAGTGTCATCTGATACTTTCCATCCTTTAAGATCAATACAATTAATTCCACCTAAGTCTATAAATTCAGATATTAATTCATATACAAAACCAAAATCAGCATTTAAATAATTATAATTAAATTCCCAATTACTATTATAGTAGCCAATTGTATCACCTAATGCATGAAGTATTAATGACAAATGAATTCTTTGTGTTTTATTTTGTTGCAATAATTTATTTTTAATATTTTGATCTAATATTTTTTTATTATTAGGTTTAGTTTTACTCATATATTTTATCTTATAAATTAAATATTTTATTCGTTTATTTTAAATTTTTATCTTTATAAGAGGAGTATATGCATTCAATTGATTTATACGATGTCCTAAACATTACTAAAGAAGCATCTAAAAAAGATGTAATTAAAGCTTATAGAGAATTAGTAAAAAAATATCATCCAGATAGACCTGAAGGTGATGCAGATTTATTTGAACTAATTAATCATGCTTTTGATACTCTCAGTAACGAAGAAAAAAGAAAAAGCTACAATGATCTTCAAGAAATGTCTGATAAAGTTAATAAAGAACATAGAAATAGAAAATCTGAATTTGATAATTATCTTAATTTACAATCTCAATCTGAAATTAGCAAATCAAAAGATCAATCAGAACTTGAATTTAAAGAAACAATGATGGCACTTGATGATAAAAGAAATTTTGATAGAGTTAAATATGAAGAAGAACAAGAGAACAAACTATCAAAAGAAGATCTTAAAGATTTACAAAACGATATCATGTTAGAACGAGAACAAGATGATATTGAGTATCAACCTGAAAACATATTTGAAGGTCAACATTTTGATATAAAAAAATTTAATAAAATGTGGGATGTAGCAAAAAAGAAAAGCCAGGCAATTGTTGAACATAATAGACCCAGTAGTATGAATGATCATGATGAATATGTAGGAATTGATGCAGACTATGGTGAATTATTTGGAAAAGATGCAGGGAATGATTATGTTGGAGTAAATTTTTCATCACCTTTAGATACTTTAACAGCTGAAGATTTGAAAAATTTAGATAGCGATGAAGATAATGATGGAGGTTATGAATCCCATAATAAAGGAAGAGATGATCCAAATTATAAAAAATCTCTTGAAGAATTAATGGCAGAAAGAGAAAAAGAGACTCAACAAATAAATAATATGCAATTCAATGATTTCAATACAGATATAAAAGATGGTTATGGTTTCTTACATCAAGTTGGATTTGACAAACAGTTTGAACTTGATTATGAAGATTCAAAAGATATGAATGATAGATATGAAAAACTACTTCATGCAAGAGAACAAGAAGATGAAGTTTTATCAAAAAATTTAAAACATAAAATGGAAAAGTTAAAGAAAGATAGAGAAAACTAAATGTTTTTAATTAAATCTTAATTTAAGATATTTTAAAGTGTCCAGATACGAAGACCTAATTGTTTTTAATTTTATATCATAATTTGCACCAAATTCTAGAACACCAACTTTTGAAGTTATATCGAGGTAGTATTTTTTTTTATCTATATAGCTTGTTAATTCTCTTAATTGAATAGAATTAATTAAATTAATAATACTTGATTCAAGGTTGTCATTCGGATTGTCTTTTATTAATTCTGCATAAAATTTAAATCCAATAACTGTATTAAAATCTTTAAAATAGTTTATAGGAAAATTATCACCTATTCCTCCATCTCTAAAAATTTCGTTGTTATATTTTATAGGTTTATAATAAACAGGAATAGCACTAGACATTCTAATAGCAGTTGTAACAGGTAAATCAGGATAGTTCGTGTAATCAATATATTCTATTTTATTTTTTGTTGAGTTATAAACTGTAAGTATAAATTTTTTATTTGTTAGATTGTAAAAGTTTTTTAGATTAATTTTAGGATCTATTTTTTTTAAAATTAAGAATCTTTCTAATATTTTATTCATTCTAGAACCATCATCTAAAGACCCGTAATATAAATTTTTAATTTTAGGAGAGGCTAATTTACTAAAATCCATTTTTAGACATATTTTAATAATATCATCTGTACAATAACCAGCTAAATACATAAAACTTACAATACTACCTGCGGATACTCCTAAAAAGTTTTTAATTTGTTTTAATATTCCATAATTGTCAAGTCCTTTTAAGACACCCGCAAAATTTATTCCTTTCATACCACCACCTCCAAATACTAGAGAATCTATTTTTTTTAATTTTGAGTTCTTATTATCTTCATTGTTTATATTATTTTTAGATGTGTATATATTAAATTCAATATCAAAATAAGTTTTATTAAATTCTATTTTACGTTTCATAAAATTATCTTTTTTTTATTATTTAATTATAAACTACATGTTCGGTTTTTCGGAGAATATAAAAAAATCAGAAGCATCTGAATCTTACTCTAGCTCATATTCTTTTAATAATAAAAATAAGAAAAAAGACAAAAAAAGTAAAAAGAAATATGAAAATATAAGTATTGAAACTTTATATCCTAAATCTAAAATTAATAAAGAATTTGATGTCAATTCTTTTAATACAAATTTATTAGACATAGAAAATTTTGATACAGATAAATTGATTAAAGAAAGGGAAAATAGAGAAAAAAAATTAAAAACCGTTTATAAAAAACTATTAGGAACATGTTTACATAAAATTCAAATTTTGAATGATAGAGATGAGACAGATATGGTATATAATGTACCACAAATATATTATGGTTTTTCTAAATATGAACCATTTGATTGTTTGACTTATATTGAAAAAAAACTTAGGAAAAAATATCTTGACACGTATATTTTATCTGAAACTAAAATTTTTATATCTTGGAAAAATATTGAGGAGAATAAAAAAATTCAAAAAGAGTTAGATAATTAATGTTTGCTAGTATTTAAGAATATTTCAAGTAAAATAATGATTATTAAACCAATAACAACAGATACTATAACATAATTACTTTTTAAACTTTCTAATGATTCTGTTTTAATCATTTCAAAAGAGGTGGAAATATTGTTGTTTTGTTTTTTTGAACCTTTTAATCTTAAATTAAGTTCATCTTTACAATATTGGCAAAGTCTCAAATGATTATAATATTTTTGAGTATTCGATGCAGTATTCCCATTTATATCTTCTATTATTTGATTTAAACTTTCTTCATGTATATTTTTTTGATCCAAATCCATTAAATCGTTCCTATTTTCATTATTTAATTTATATATTTTATCCAATCTATCTACTTTTTTAAAGTATTGTTCATCAGGTTTAAAATATTTAGATTCAAAATCAGGTTTTTCGTTGTAATCTGTACTTGGATCATATAAAGAATTGAGAGAGTTATATGAATCAAGAGATCCAAGATCATTCTCTCTATTTGAATAAAATGAGAAATCTTCACGATGTGCACTATTTGTCATTTCTCCTTGAGCATTATAAAAATTAAAATTATTATATTTATCAAACTGATTTTTACAAGGGGTATCAAAAGCCTCGATAAGATCACAATACATTTATACTATTCTTAACAAAATAATTTATTTAACTATAATAATTTTATAATTATTTCCTCACTCTATAATATAGTATGGATTCTAGTTTATATGTTGTTTTGTGTTTACTTGTAGCTTTATATGCGAGTAAAACTCAAATAGAATTTCCAAATAAAGTAAGAAAATTATTAAAAAATACTGTTGTACAAGTTGTTATGTTTTCTCTTTTAGCAATACTTTTAAATAATCAGCCACATGTAGCAGTTATTGTATCTATCGTTTTGGTTGTAACTTTTGAACACCTTTCAAGACAAGAAGCAAAAGAGAATTTTGAATTTGCAAAAATAGCTTTAGAAGAATAAGAACTATTTTGAAATCATGTAGTATTATTTTTTTGTAATTTTATTGTAATTTCTTTATAATAGATAAAAATATTTGCGTTATAAAGACAATCTTTAATTAAATAGATATAGTATAATATGTCTCAATTCTTAGGAGCAAAACCAAATCTTATAGACACATCTAATAATCGATCAAATGATTCTGACACATCTTCAGATTCACCTGGTCTTGTAACTGATACTAAAACAGATATGAAATTTGAGCTTTTGGCAAATGAAGATAAAATGGTGCCACCTGAAAAAAGGCAATTTATGGATAGAGATGATAAAAAAACAGAATCTTCTGATACAGAATCGTCATCATCATCAAGAAAAAGTAGTAGTTCTACATCAACACGATCAAGTAGATCAAGTAAATCAAAAAAATCGTCTGATTCAAAAAATAAAATGCCATCTTTTATTCCCCCTCAACCAAAAGGAGGACAAGGCGGTCCATCATTTGGTGATGGTATTACTAATAGAGAAAAAAAAGTACCTATAGAAATGTCTGAAGAAGAATTATATTTAGAAAAATTAGAATGGTTAACTAAATTAGGAGAATTAACTCAACAAGGAATTAAACTATCTCAAAATTATAATTTAGAGTCTGATATTAAATCTATGAAATTTGAGTACGATCTTCATACAAGAATGAAAGCTAAATCAAATGGCGTAGAATGGATGGCTAATTTTACTGTTTTAACTGTTCAGGGTTTGGAAATGGTGAATGATAAATATGATCCCTTTAGTTTAAAATTAAAAGGCTGGGGGGATCAAGTACATAGAGATATCAATAGTTATTATGATGTTTTTGGAGAACTTTACGAAAAATATGCAGGAAAGGGTAAAAAGATGGCTCCAGAAATTAAGTTAATGTTTATGTTAGTATTAGGTGCAGGCAAGTTTCATATGATGAATAGTTTTGCAAATGATGAATCATTAGAAGACAAATTAGACGGCGATCCTGATTTAGCAGAAACCTTAAGAGCAAAAGCAAGAGCAGATAAAATGAAAGATTTATCAACAAATCAACAAGAGAAATTTAGAGAATATGCAAATAAACAACATGAAGAAGCTATGAAAAAGGCATCTAACTTAAATAACTTACAAAATGCAAAACGTGAATTCCAAATTAAACAAGAAATGATTAGGAAACAAAACGAACTTAATAATCTTAGACAACAATTATCAGAAGCTTCAGTTGATGAAAATGAGCCAAAAATTAATGGTCCATCTATCCCACCTGAAATGGCAAGAAGATTAGCAATGAGACAAAATCCAAATTATGAAAATGAAGTTATGCAACAACAATATCAAGAAGCAATGAAACAACAACAGATTCAAAATCAAATGATGGATGAACAAATGAAACAAGTGCATCAGAATCAAATGGAACATTATAGACAAATGCAAATAGAAGAGCAAAAAAGAATGATGATTCAAAAAGAATTAGAAAAGAAAACAAAAGATATTGATGTTCAATCTATAGGTACAAAAGTAAGTTTAAGTCCAGGCATACAATCTTTACTAAAATCAAATGGTTCAGGATTTATCAAATCTGCGGATGATTCTGATTCAACAGGTTCATTTCTTGAATCTTTAAGTAAAGGAGACAAAACAAAAGTAAGAAAAACAAAAAAACAAAAAAAATCAATACCAAAAATAGACACAAAAAATTAGTAAATTATTTCATAAGAGAATAATCTCGTTTAATTATTTTTACAATATTAATAAATTCATCTTCTAAATCTTGATATTGATCTTCAACTATATCTAAATCTTCTTTAGATATATTAAGGCATTTTTTTATAGTTTTAAGATTTTCTGTTTTGGATCTTAATTCATTAAATCTTCTAAATTCTCTGTATTCTGTATTTTTAACGATTGTGATAAATTTATAGAAAGTCATATAGTATAATAATTTATTTATTTTTTATACTAAGAACATATTTGATTTTGATTTTAATAATTATTGAATATGTTTTAAAGAGTAGTAAATATTTTTTTCTATCTATTAAATGCCTGATAAAAGGAAAAATAAAAAGATTACCAAAAGTAAAGAAATAGTATTAACTCTTCCTATTAAAATTGACTCTTTACAAAACAAAGAAACTGAAGATAAATCTTCTCATAAACAAGTTAAAAAAACATCATCTGATAATAATATTTTTACATTAGGTACAAATTCTTCTTCAGATGATAATTATGAAGTCGATGCAAATATGAGGGAATTATTAGTGAAACTAGAAGATAAAGAGAATATAATAAGATCTTTAAAAGAAGAACTTAAAATTTATAAATCTTCTGGAAAAATTACATTTCATGGACAAAAGAAAGTTAAAAAAGTAGATTTTAGAATTGAAAAGTTAGATGGAAAAATAGATTTGAAAGAAGATTATCTGTGTTGGTGGTGTCATCATCATGTAACAGATGATCCTGTTTTTTTACCAGATAGATATAATAATAAGACTTATTATGTTACAGGTATTTTTTGTTCTTTTCCATGTGCTGCTAAATATAATGCATGTACTCTAGATGATTATAGAATATCAGAAAGGTACACTTTTTTAAAACAAATGTATAACGAGACATATAATAATAATAAAGAAGTCAAACTTGCGGAAGATTGGAGATTTTTAAAGAAACATGGCGGGTATATGAGTATAGAAGAATTTAGAGCTAAATCTCATTCAGATGTTTCAGATTGTTCAGTAATATATCCTCCTATGTATTTCAGTAATCCTACTTTAGTAGAAGTAGCAACTAGTGGTATACATGCACCGTCTGAAGATAAACTAGTATTAAAAAGATCAAAACCCCTTCCTAGAAATAATAATACATTGATGGATTCAATGGGATTAATTTTAGAAAGGAAAAGTTAAAAATTGATTTAATTTATGTGAATTTATTAGTATTTAGAGTTATGAATCCTAATAAAAAATTCAAATATAATTTTAAACAAATAAACAAAGAAGAGTTAAAAATGATAAAAGAGAAAATAAAAAAAGACATTACCAATATAAATAATATTAGTAGTCTAACATCTAAATTATTATATAAACTTGATAATTTAGAACAAAGTAATTGTAAGCACAATATAAATGAAGAGTCATTTTTTAGTCCTTATATTGTTTGTAATGATTGTCAAAAAATAATAGTAAAAAACTTTTATAAAGAATCAAAATTAGATAATGATTATAACATATCTCAGTTTTTAGAATATATAGAAGATTGTAATTTGTTAATAAATATGAGTAAAAATATTATGAATGAATTTAAGTATAACAAAGAAATGTTTAAAATTCATACACAAAAAATGTGTGATCATCAATGGGGTCAAATTGAAAGAGGATTTGAACCTTGTGGACAAACTCCAAAATGGCAAACTTGTAAAATATGTGATTTAGGAAAAAATCTTTAATTTTATTTATTTTAAATTATTTTAAATTATTTTATTCATTTGATAAACATAAAATAATATCCTTGCATAAGTGAATCAGCAAGATCATCTTGTTTCTTTTTATTATTATCTAAAAGTTCTATCCATTTATTATTTTTAACTTTGTCTTTATCAAGTAATTGTTTTGCATATTTAACGCCTAATTCTTTGGTTATTGTATATTTTTCTCGTGCATTTTTTGCTTTAGATAATTCTTTTTTTGTTGTTTCTTTATCATATTTAAGTTTATTATTAGCTAAAGAGAAACATATTTGAGTATTATATTTTTTATCTATATTAAATCTAATAACAAAATAGCAACTAATAAATGTTTGAACACTTTTCATTTTTCCATTTTTAACAGAGGGTTGATTTTCAATAACAACTTTATCAACTTTTGGGAAATCTTTTTCGTCTAATTTTTTAGCTATTTTTTCACACAATACATTTATATCTGTTTTCATTACACTTTGTTTTTTAATTTGTTCTAAATTATATTTTTTTGATTCTTTTTTGAGGTGACTTGTTTTATGAGAAGAACACATAATAGTATCATTTTCATTTAATTTATAATAACCAGTTTTACCACATTGTGTACATATATCTTTTTCTTCTAATTTAGTATATAAACCTTCTTCTGTAAATTCATTATTATATTTTCTTTTATGAACTCCACAAAATTTAACATTTTTTAAGTCGTTTTTAAATTTAGCCGGTTTGTCACACTTATCACAAGTATCTACTTTTTCAGACACATCTATTAATCCCCAGTCTATAATTGTAAATTTATTATTTTTATTATCTTTTTTTTCTTTATCATTATTATTATAATTATTATTATCAGTATTATCTTCTAAAATACAATAAGCAAGGTTAATTAATCCAACATCAATAGATAACAATTTCATAATATAATTTTGTAAGTAATTATACTATTTAATAAAAAAAATATTATGTAACGCATTACATATCAGAATATTCTAATGGTGGAGAATAAAATAATTCATCTACATTATACACTTTTTTTGGTAATTTTACGAATACTTTCTTTTTCTTTTTTTTATGTTTCTTTTTATTCTCTTTTTCCCCACCACCTTTTAATTCAATTAATTTAGATTCTTTTATACTATTATTTTCTTGTTTTAAATTATCAGTTTCAGATGTGTTTATTTCAGTAAGTTCTTCAAATATAGAATCTTCTATAGATAATTGTTCCTTAGTATTCTTATTTACATTATTGAGTTTATTTCTTTCGTTATCATATTCTGATAATGAACTAATACTTAGAGGTGTTGACATATAAACTATACAAGTTAAAAATTATTGAAAAAAACTGACTTAAATATTAATTTTTAGATATAAAATACTTATATATAGTTATGATGAACTTTGTAAGTTATAAAATAAAAGATGATAAAAGTGATATAGTAACTGAAATTGCAAACAAATATGAGAAAAATGTAGGAAAAGAGCATTTACCAAGTGATGTAACTATTTCTACTATGACAATATCTTGTCATATGGATACTAAATTTAAAATTTTAGAAATAGGAAAATATATAGATTTAGATCCTTCGACAATTGTTAGTTGTAAAGATGGTGGCGGAAATATTAGAACTGTTTTAATTCAAAAAAAAAAGAGAAGAAATACAAAGAAGAAAGATGAAAAAAAAGTAACTTTTTATAATCAAACATCAATTTTAGTAAAACCTTCCAAAGAAAAAAACCCAATTAACATTAAATTATTTAAGAATGGTTCAATACAAATGACAGGTGTTAAAAGTGTAAGAGATTGTATATCAGCTTTGAATATACTTTTTAGACAATTATATAAATCAAAAGGCATAATGTATAAAAATGAAATAAAAATAGTAGATTTTGTAACATCAAAAGAAGATCTTTCCATAGATAAAATAAAAGATTTTAAAATTTGCATGATAAATTCAGGATTTAAGATAGGTTTTAAACTTAATAGAGATTCACTTTATAAAATTCTAAGTCAAGATGAATCTATAAAATGCAAATATGATCTTGACAATCATGCATGTGTTGATGTAAAATACTTTTATAAAGAAAGAAAAAAAATATCTATATTCATTTTTGAGAAAGGTTCAATAATTATAACTGGTGCAAATAATTGTAATCATATACAAGAGGCTTATAAATATATCACAAGTCAATTATATAAAAATTATAAGAAGATTAAGAGCATTGAGCCAAATATTAAAATAAATGATATTAGAAATTATCTTAAATCTGACTAGTTAAAATTTATTTATAAATATTAATAATTAAATATATACACAAAAATATGTTCAATAAGATCGTATTTTTGTTTAATTATGTTATTAACTTATTAACTTATTAACTTATTAACTTATTTAATTCATATTAGGTCCAACATCTGTCATCATATTAACATGTTGAGTGTTATTAATAAGAGGATTTGTTCCTAATTGATCTAATAAGAAAGAATTTGCATTTCTCATAGAGTAGTCAGGATATTCATAATGATCTAAAGTAAGATAATTTTGTGTAGGTCTAACTTCAAGACTTTTCCATTTCATATCAGGATAAAGTTCTCTATTTATTTGAATTGGTTCTTTAAGAGTTACATTTGTAAAATCTAAAGTTCTTCCTTTATCATAGTTAGATGTAGTTGGTCGTCTCCCTTTGATTAGTTTTTCTTTAATTTCATTAATAATCATATTTTGAGCGTCTCTTCTGCTTCTTTGTTTTTCATGTTCATGTCTTCCACAAGGAGCTATATAAGTGTTTTTAACTACTAGATCTTTTAAAGTAGGATCTATTTCTATATTTTGGTGGGCAACATCATAACCACCTTTTTCATGTTGTTGTGTTCCAACAGGATTAATATAATTTTTTTTAATGTGAATGTCTCTCATTGTTAATTCAGGGATATCATTGAAATCTTGAGCGGGTGCTTTGCTATGTTGTTGTGTTCCGGTTGGATTAACATAATTTTTTTTGATATGTATATCTCTCATTGTTAAATCAGGTATATCATTGAAATCTTGGGCAGGAGCTTTGCTATGTTGTTGTGTTCCTGTGGGATTAATATAATTCTTTTTAATATGAATATCTCTCATTGTTAATTCTGGTCTATCATTATAATCAACTGTTCTATTTTTACTGTGTTGTTGTGTTCCTAAAATACCTAAATATTTTTTATTAATATGAATATCTCTTAATGTTAAATCAGGAATATCATTATAATCAACAGTAGGATTTTTACTGTGAGCTTGTGTACCAATAGGATTTAATTGTTTAACTTTACTATGAATATTTCTCATATTTAAATCAGGGATATCATTATAATCAACAGCAGGATTTTTACTGTGAGCTTGTGTACCAATAGGATTTAATTGTTTAACTTTACTGTGAATATTTCTCATGTTTAAATCAGGAATATCGTTATAATCAACAGTCGGGTTTTTGCTGTGAGCTTGTGTACCAATAGGATTTAATTGTTTAACTTTACTATGAATATTTCTCATATTCAAATCAGGGATATCATTATAATCAACCGTAGGATTTTTACTATGAGCTTGTGTACCGATAGGATTTAATTGTTTAACTTTACTATGAATATTTCTCATATTCAAATCAGGAATATCATTATAATCAACAGTAGGATTTTTACTATGGGCTTGAGTACCAATCGGATTTAATTGTTTAACTTCATTGTGAATATTTCTCATATTCAAATCAGGGATATCATTGTAATCAACAGTCGGGTTTTTGCTGTGAGCTTGTGTTCCAATAGGATTCAATTGTTTAACTTTGCCATGAATATCTCTTAATGTCAAATCAGGGATATCTGTGTAGTCAATCATTGGATTTTTACTATGTGCTTGTGTTCCAATAGGATTCAATTGTTTAACTTTACCATGAATATCTCTTAATGTTAAATCAGGTGTATCATTAAAATCAACTGCAGGAGCTTTTTCATGTTGTTGTGTTCCTGCAATACCGATTCTTGAATTCATTGCAATAAGATCTTTGACAGTCAAAGCAGGGATATCATTATAATCTACAGCAACACCTTTGCCTATATCACTTCTGCCAATATTTCTTGGTCCATCATGTAAAAAGTTTTGTTTATGAGATATTTTAGATTTTTCTAATAAAGATTCCGGTCTGTGTCTACCTGTTACATGAGCGTATCCTGCAGGACCTGCATAACTTTTAGTTGTTTGACTTCTATTAGTTTGAGCTACATCAAAATTACCTCTCAAGGTTGGAGCTTTATAATAACTACTTGTCTTTAATAAATCTTTAGGATCATTTTCTTTAAAAGTTGGAGCTTTTCTTGTTTCAATATTTGGTAATACCGCTCTTTTATCTCCTTTCATACCATAGATAATAGGTTTTTTAAAACTTAATTTAGGATTGTTCAAAGTTCTTAATTGATCTACAGTTCTTGGTAAAGCTCTATAAGTATCATGATATCCTTGTTTATTCACTTCATTGTAACCTAAATTTAAACCGGGTGTAACTCTTATTTCTTGCATTGGTTTTTCGTTATTTCTATACTTTGAAGGAACCATTCTTGATTGATAAAAATCGGTAAAATTTGGTGATCCGTATATATTTGTAAGTCCAACCATAGGATTAAATAAAGGTCTTCTTTCTGTTTTGGGTCTCCAATCTAAATTATTAGCTGAACCTGTGAATAGATCTACTTTTCTTTGGATTGTATCATTTCTTGTATTTTCTGAAAATTCAGAATTGCCGTAACCTGCTCCATTCGAAAAATGTGGCACCATATTGATATGTCTTGTATCGTCTGTAACGCCATATCTCATATCTTCATTTGAGTCAAAATTAGAAAATCCTTCATTAAGAGCTAAACTTCTTTCTCTTTCTAATCTAGAAACTCTTGATCCATAATTCCCTGCTTTATTTGATGCAGATGGTCCGCCAGGATTATCAAATTTCATCTCATTGAATTGTTCAAAAAAAGATGGTTGTTCTGGTTCTTGAGATTTTCTTTTTTTGTTAATTATATTTTTATTTTTATTTTTATCTCCATTTCTTGGAATCCCATTAAAAAAATTATCAGCTTTTTTATTAAAATCAAAAGATTCTACAGTTTTAGCAGACATATTTGAAAATGTAGATCCTTCATCTGAAAAAATAGAATCATTATCTCTATTATTTATTTGCATTTTACCAAGTCCACCTTTTCTAATAATTTTAGAGTTAGGCTCCAAACTTTTTTTAAACCTATTACTGGATTTAATATTATTATATCTAGATACATTATTAACACTGTTTTGATTATAGATATTAGTTCCATTAGATCGTGATTTAAGATTCCTCTTAACTTTACTCATACTATAATCTAATAAAGAAATAAATTATTTTTTTGGACGCTTAGGATCGTTTTGATTGTTATCTTTAGAGGATCTAGAATCATTTCCACGTTTTTGGCTTGGAGTAGTATTCTTAAATACTTTTACAAAAAGAGATATTAGTTTTTCTAAATTTTTTTCTGAAAATAACCTTTTAAGATCTCTAATATAATTGCTAAACATATTAAAAGTTCCCATAAAATTTTCACTGACGATAAAAGTTTCAAATGATAATCTCAATTGATTTAATAGATCTCTTTCTGTTACAACTTCAGACATGTTTATATTTTCAATACACACTCTTGCAAGTTGTTTTAGTGCAATATCTTTTTCAGATTCATCAACTATAATAATTGGTAAAACTACGTCTATTTTGTTGTCAATAACAAATGTATTGTATTTAGACATGGCTTTTAGAGTATATTTTATGATTAATATTTTAGCTTCTATGTTTTTTTTAGTATTTAATTTTTTGTCAAGTTTATCACCTTTAGACATCCAATCACTATATAATTCATTAAATAGAAGTCTAGTAAGTTTAATTTTAAATTTGTCTGAATCATAAGAGTTTTGAAAATAATCAATTACATCAGCTAAAGGGTGTCCAATAAATTCGCCCTTTATTAATTCGATAGATTTAAATAATCGGCTGAAAAGAGTATTGCTCATAATGTTAAATTATCATACTATAATAATTTATCAATTTTTTGAAATTAAAATTATACTTTTTTATTTATTGCAAATTAAAAGTATTTTGGGCATTGTGGGCATTGAGTTCTAGTGCATCCAGGTTTTTTAGATTTATATTCTCTTGGAAGAGCAGGATCAACATTTCTAACTTTTGGTACTTTTTGTCTAAAGTTATCTTTAGCTTCAAGAGTAGTGTTTTTAGCTCTGGGATAAAAAATATTAGCTTGTGGGTTTTTTGGAAGATCATAAAATCTATTAATAGCTATACCCCTATAATTTTTAGAAGGATCTGTTAATCTTGAAGATGATGAATCAAGAAAGTCATCGCAAATTCTAGCATGTTGAAGTTTAAATTTAGTTACATCTATGGGATTAACACTTCCTGCTTTGGATTTAGAAAGTGGAACATTTCTATTACTTAGAATTGATTCAACATCAACAAGATCTTGTGATGGAGCTATTTGACATCCTACTGTTGTTGACACACCATTACCCATATAGCTTGATCTTGGACCAAAAACAGATAAACATTGATTTTCATGATGAATTCTATTTGTATCTAATCTATATAAAAGTGGATCAGTACTTTCTCTAAGTCTATCTTCATAAGTTTGAAGGTCATAGTCTAATCTACTAGAGTGACCGAAATTAACATGATTATGGTTCATATGATTACGACTCATACTATATATATTTAATAGATAAAATATTTATTATCAATGTAAAAATTAAAAATTACTAATAACTAATGAATTTATATGAATAAACTTATTAAAATTTATGAGATGTATATTTTTTTAATAAACTAATTATTGTTTTTTATGATATTTTTCATTCTTCTGGAAAATCTTTCAGTGCTTTTTGTGAAGTATATTCACGAACTTTCTTCTCATATGTTTTTTTATTAGATCTGTATAAGTTTGCAATTTCTGTCACATATGGATCATCAGGATTTGGCTGATTAAGAAATGATCTAAGACTATGAAGAACTTTGTCAATTTTGAGAGCTGGTGTCCAAGATTCTTTTAAGATATCAATGCAAATTTCGCCTGAACTATTTACATTCATATGATAAATAGGTGTGACAAAAGTAATGATAGGAGCAGAAAAAGGATAATCTTGACTAAATTTAATTTGAAGCTCAAATATTCCTCCTTCATAAGGAGAATCATCAGGTCCTTTTATAAAACCTCTCCATTTATTTAAATTGTCGCCTGGATTAAGCACCATTATTCCTTCTTTTATATATTTATCTCTATTCTTCATTAAGCTATTCAATTCTTTCACTTTACGATCACCCGGCATCGTTTGTAAGATAAATAAGGTAAATAAGATGAATAAATCAATATTTTATATAAAATATTAGTTTATATATAAAAAACTATACTGTTTTAGTGAGTATAGTTAGGAATGTAGAATTAGTTCTTTCTTCTGCCACATGGAGTTTGATTTGGCACATTATAACCAACATCTTTTCTCTTAGGAATGTTATTATGTACAATTGGGCAAACTTCAGGTGCAAGAACAATAGGAACTGATTTATCAAATGTACTAAGACACAGATCAGATTTTTTACAGTTAGGATTGTATTTGAATTGGTCACACTTAGAAAGTGGTCTATTTTGGTTTCTAAGTTCAGTTTCAATATCAACAAGTTGGTATGGGGTCCAAAATTTATCGTGAAGGCATTTGCTACAGTTTTCAAATTTACCTTGGTATAAATAGTAGTCAAGAGGTGAAGTACTTTCATAAAGTTTTTTTTGATAAGCACAGTTATCGTATATAGGTCTATTAGATCCACCGATATTCATTATATATATATATTAAAGAAAATTAATTTATTTGAATAAAATAAAATAAACTATATTAGATTAGAAATAGATTCAAAATAGATTAAAAATAAATTAGTAAATATCTCTTGTATAAGGTGTTCTATTCATCTTTCTATTTTCTAATCTTGTTGGTTGACCAAATCCATGAAAAGGCAATGAAGTTGTATTTATCTCATTTTGAAAATCTGAATCTATATAACTAAAATTATGTTCCTCTGTGTTTCTATACCCATAAGATTTACCAGCTCTTGATGGGATACCATGCATCATTTCAGTTTCTAAATTTGCATCACAGTTACCACGTCCCATACCTGAAAATGGAACAGCCATATAATTGGAATAGTCTAAATCATTTTTATATGTATCAAAAAAACTATTATCATTGTCATGTTTAGATAATCCATAAACAGCTTCAGAATTTCTTTTTTGGTTTTTAGATTTATTCCAATTCAAACTCTCTTGTTGCACAGGATTTCCACTTCTACTTCTTTGTCTATTTGGAACAGCACCTAGTGTTTGTACATCTAGCATTTGATTAAATTTAATTTGATTGCCATTAAATCTTCCACCATCATTATAAAGTCTCTTTCCTACTTGACCATTTACTTTATATTGAGAATTGTCTGGATTTTGTTTTCTTTGTCCGGGTCTTATTCTTGGGTCAATTCTTGGATCAAATCTTGAATCATCAAAATCTCTTGAATCTATAATTTCCATTTCCTCTTCAGGTTCTTCTTGATCTTCATAAAAAGAACCATAATTATCAGGTGAAAACATTCCCATATTAACAGGTTTTTCAAATTCTTCTCTATGTTTTAATCTATCTTGTCTATTATCTTTAATATTTTTAGATGGGAAATAATTCTTTTTTTTAGATTTTGTTTTATTAATTTCTAAATTTTTAGTTTTATACATATCTCTCTTACCTTTTAAAAAATCCCTAATTACTTTTTTGTCGTAATCAGTGATATTAAATTCTTTTTCAATAGGGACTATTGGCTTGATACCATTTGCCTTATAATACTTCTTTTTCCTTACATATTCTTGAAGTCTTGGATCTAACATTATATTGTCTTGGCAGACAGCATTTTCAAATCTGTCTAAAGTTTTTTGAGTTCCAAAACCTAATTCAGAAACATTATTAGAATAAGAGAACTGATTATCGATATATTTAGAAAATTCATGTTGAGGGAAACTCATCTATAATTAAATAAAGATAATAAAAGTTAAATTTATACTTATTCATCTTAAACACAGTTAAAGACTTCGTTTAATAAATAGTATTATTATGTCAACACCAGAAGATATAGCGCAAGAAATATTTAGTGATATTCCCAAACCTTCAAATTCTTATGGTATAATAACAGATGATCCTGATCAAGATTACTCTTATGGATTTGAAATACTTTTAATTATACTTTTTGAAGGGCTAGATATTATGGTTGAAGGTTTAGATAAACTAGATGAAGAACTGACAGGAGAACATTTTGAAATAATTCAACCATGGATCAATAGTTTAGGTTTTAATATAGAGTACTATAAATTAGATAATCAAGAATTAGATAATCAACAGTATTGTAAAGTTGTTTTTAATAATGGGAAAGACAGTAATTTCTTTCATATGAAAAATATAAAAAAAAGTTATCATTTTATTGGAAATGGTTTGTTTGATAAAGAAGCAGTGCATACACCTGATGAATACACATGTTTAGTACGAGGATCAAAAGAATCATTATTAATACATTTTTCTAGACTAGATTAAGACATTTCCAAAAGATGAGTGATTATACCATTCTTTTTAATATAACATATAAATCTACTATTGAAAGATAAACTTATTCCTTTTCCTAAAGATTTTATCGTATCTGTTCTTGATGGTAAAATTTGTACTTTTGTTTCTTGAACTATATTATTTATAGATACATATTCAGGAGTAATATTTTGAAAATCTGTGTCATCAAAGATATCTAAACCCAAAGCCTTCAAAATCTGAGTAAAATTATATTTAGTGTGTTTTTTAAAAATAGGAAAACTTAAATGTTCAAAGTTAGTCAATGTTAAATTATTTATACACATATCTATTTCAGATATATCTCCTTTAAAAAAACCTATTACAGAACCATCTTGTAAATCTAATTCAACGAGTTTACAATTTTTAGATCCAAAAAATTTTTGATTAGTGTTTTTTGCTACCATGAAGTTTCTTAATTTACCATTAAATCTTAACTTTTTAACAACACATGGAAAGTTTTCCCATTCTGTTTTATAAACAGTACAATTTACAGATAACATATTACCATCCAGTTTTTCTCTATTAATCACAGATTTGATTTCTCCTTTAGTGTAAGAATAGAATACTTTATTTATTTTTTCAACAGAATTATGATTTTTTGGATCGTAATTTTCTAAACTAACTATATTTGACATTAAAGATCTAAATGCAGGATTTAACCTATTTTGTTTTGGAAGATACACTATATTAAGATCTTTTTGTCCTTTAATTTTTTCAAGAGCATTAATAATTTCAGATGGTGAATTTTCACCAAAAACAGTATCGATTACTTGATAAACATAGCCTGTACTACCTCCCATAAAAGTTACTAAACAATTTAATAAATTAGATGGTGAAAAGCATACATCATTTGTAACTCTTTTTTTTAAAGATTTGAAAAGATGGAATGCAAATTGGTTTGCTTCTTTAGATAAATCTGTATTTTCAAAACTTTTTATGATTCTAGAATCAGCATTAAGAGAAGCAAAATTACTATTTCCTGGATTGGGATCATAATAATTTACATTAAAATCGGTTGAGTTTTGTTTATCATATATGTCAAAATCTAAATGAGGATTCGCAACTTCTCTTCTATTAAACATTTCATAAGTTTCTTCACTTCGAATAGGCATTCCTTGTTCCAAATCTTCATACTCGACATATCTTCCTGTAATTTCTCCTATTTTATCATTATCTTGATACCTTCTGTTATTTCTTTTTTTATCATTTAACATGTATCTTTTAGTTCGAGGCGATGAGTAAGCAGTCATACCTCTTTCCATATCTATTCTATCCAAATTATTAAAATGATCTTGAGAATTAAAATTTTCTATATTTCTGAAAGGTTCTGAGTAAGATCCATGATTATTTGTGTTATTATAAGATTTTTTATAATCACCAGAATTAAAATCACTAAAATTAGACATATATAATTTAAATATGTTTTGTAGATTAATTTAAAACGAACTATAAAATGAATATAAATAAGAAAAAACTATTGTCTTATATTTATCATATCTATTCTATTTTTGTCAGATTTTAAAGATTTATTAGGCGACACATAGTACAAATATTGATACTTAAACTTCAATATTAGATAGATTATATATTAATTTAAATGTGGAATAAAGAAGATACAGTTTTAATTAAAAATAAACCTAAAAATCTATTTAAACCAAATAAGTATGCTATGTTTGATCTAGATGATACATTAATAACTACAAAATCTAACAAACGATTTCCAGAGGATTATAATGATTGGAAAGTTAAATTTACCAATATTAAAACTAAATTTATATCTCTTATTAAAGAAGGTTATAAAATTGTTATTATATCAAATCAAAAAACCGTATCAAATGGGAAAATAACTGAGTTGGAAATTAAAAAAAAATTAGATAATATATTGAAGTACTTAGATTTAGAAGCTATCGTTTTTTTAGCAACTGAAAACGACATTTTTAGAAAGCCAAAGACGACTATTATAGATAAATATCTCAAAAATATAAATAAGAAAAAGAGTTTTTATTGTGGTGATGGTGCAGGACGAGAAAGAACAAAAAATTATAAAAGAGATTTTTCTGACACAGACTACAAATTTGCATATAATTTAGAAATAAAATTTTATAGTCCTGAAGAGTTTTTTTTGGAAGAAGTAAGAGAAAAAAGAATTAATTATCCTGTAAATTTTAAAAAAATACAAGAAGGTAAATATACAGATTTTAAACCTTTAGAAGATAAAGTAAATGAAGTTGTTATAACATGCGGGTTTCCAGGTTCAGGAAAATCTTATTTCACTAAAAAATATATTGAACCAAAAGGATTCTTTTATATAAATCAAGACACTCTTAAATCAAAAACAAAAGTATTGAAAGTTTTTAAAGAATCCTTAAAAAATAAAATAAAAATAGTTATAGATAATACTAATTTAACAATTGAATCCAGAGAAGAATTAATTAAGTTAAGTAAAGAAGCCAACTTTAAAATAAGATGTTTATATTTTACAGCCAATGATGATCTATCAAAACATAATTCTCATTTTAGAAATATTAATAGCAATAATAAAATAAAACCTATTAAAAATGTTGTATATAATGTTTTTAAGAAAAAATTTACTAAACCAACACTAAAAGAAGGTTTTGATGATATACAAACTGTTGACTTTGTATTAGAAGATATTGAAAACAAAGAACTTTATTATCAAATGATGTTCTAAATACATAAAAAATATTTAACTTTAATATTGGCAATCTTTTAGTATTTTTTGATTTTCCTTAGTTTCAAAAACTTTTTTTATTGGGTCAAAAAATTCTATTAAAAAATCACTTAGTCCATTTTTAATATCTTGAGGATGTGTTTTTTCTTCTATGAAATCTCTTTCAATCTGTTTATATTCTGAATACTCAATATTACCACCATATTCTTCTTTTCTTTTAATTATAAAATTAGATTTCCTATTTTCGAGAATCTTAAAGACTAATTCAGAAAGAGTATTTAATACACTATTATCTTCTATATCTCCTAGAGCACAATAAGCACTATTTATGGTTTTTTTAATTTTTTTATTACTATCTAAAATATCTATTTTGGTATTATTATTGGAAGCACTCATTTTAGTATCTATATTTAATCCTTCTTTTTTAGTGGTACTAAATCCTGGAACCATTTTGTTCATTAAATGGATTCTTTTACTGTATCTAAGTTCTTTATTTAATGGATTAGTTTTGAGTTTAGGTATGTATGTTCGTGCATGTACAAAAATCTTTCTTTGGTCAACACCACCAAACTGTGCATCAACATTAAGATAAACTTCATCTAAAGCTTGCAAAGAAGGATATATGAGACCATTCATAATTGGATTATCCGATAATTTAACAACATCAGCACCAGCATGTTTTGCATTATTTACAGATAACATCGAATTCATTCTATAGACATCTAGATTATAATCTGAATTAAGTTGAAAACTAGTACCTTTGACAAACATAATATTTTTAATATTTGTACCAAGTTCAATTAATAGAGATTTAATCATTAATTCATAATAATTAGATCTTGCTTCTATTTGAGATAATTCAGATTTATTGTTATCTAAAAATGCATGAAGATCTGCCAATAACACAATTACTTCACATCCTGCATCTAAAAAATCTTTAATCTTTAATAAAGGTACTAAATATCCTAAATGTATTCTTCCTGTTGGTGCAGTTCCCCAATATATTTTAAGAGGTCTCTTATCAACTATTTTAGTAAGTTTTTCAACATCTTCTTTAAAATATTCCTGCAAATCTCTTAAAATTAGATCTATTTTTTGGGATGTGTTTTTAATACTCATAATTAATATTTTATAAATTGAACTATATTAAATCAATTTTAATATATGATTAATATAAACAAAAAATTGAAATAATGTGAAAACTATAATAATGTTAATGATCATTGACATATGTCACATACAACATGTTGACATATGATGATTGCTCACGTCAACGCAAGTGTAAATGTAAAATTAAATGTAAGAATACTATCAATAATGGGAAATATATGAGAAAACTTCTTTCTGAATTTTCAAATTATTCAACTAATAAATGTGATAAAAGTTATAAAAAATATCATGAATATTATAATAATTATCTTTTTATGAATTTAATAAAGGAAACATTGTCAGGAGAATTGTATGAAGACATTTTACAATTGTTAAAAAAAAGAATTCCAGATGTTTCTCATATTAAATTAGGATTCGAATATGGCGCAATTATTTGGATCTATGTTACACCTAATGAACAAAAAGAATTTTATAGAACATATCATCTTATGTTATATTATTGTTGTAATCAATATAATAAAGAAATATTGATGAAATCATTCTATATCTCTCCACTTATTATAAAAAATAAGTTAATTGGGGAAGCTCCATTTACATATGAGATTAAATCTCCATTTAAATAATTTGCATTTGTTTATCAAGGTCTTCTTCTAGCGTATCTAAGATCTTCATACCTTAGACATTTATAAGAATCTTCTTTACAAGTAGGACCTGTCCCATAACACCACATAGCTAAACCTTTTTGGTCATTTGGCACCTGTCTCGCAGGTAAAGTATAAAACTGTCTTTTGGAGTTTTCTATATCAAAAACATCGTCTATATTTCTAAACATATTTTCATTAAATTTTAATTCCATTTCATCATTTATTTCGTCATCATCAACATTGCAAGCTTTTGGAATATTTTCTTTATTTTTATTATAATCATTTGCGTTGTGATTCATAAAAGGGTTATCATAAGTTGGTCTTTTACATGTGGCTTTTTCATACTCTTCTCTTTCTGAAATACTAAATAAATTATTTTCTTCGATTTTTGGTCGTGAAAAATTAACTCCATTATATGTTCCTAATACAGGGTCACCATTGCTATCCAAATAACCGGCTTCAAAACTTTCATTGCTATATAAATCATCATCACTTTCATCATCTAACCCATCTTTTTCTAAATAATAGTTTGGGAATTTTCTAAAGTCATCATATCTATCCATATCAAATTCGATCTTTTGTTCTCTATTATTTAATCTCCTTTCTATTTCTTTTTTTTTACCATTCCCATCAAAATTATGAATAATATAAAAGACAGTAACTAAGCCAATAATACTAATTACTACAAAAATGGCTTGTTTATAATTGATTGCAAAGAGAAAAACAATTAAATATATACATACTCTAACTATTATATTAGATTGTTTTTCTCTTGAAAAGTCTGTTTTTGGTAATAATTCGTAATACTTTTTATATAGTACAGATGGATCTTTATAAAATATTTCTTCTGTATTTTCCATTATATAATAACTGCGAATAAATTTAAATTAATTTAATCTATTTTTTATTACTTTTATGTTTTTTACTTTTTTTTTCTAATTGTTTTAATCTATGTTGCTCTTTTTTCATTTCATCTTCTTCTCTCTTTTTTTCTTCTTTTTCTAATCTTTCTCTTTCTTCTTCTTCACGTTTTTGTTCTCTTAATTCTTCAATTTCTTTCCTTTGTTTAAGTTTTTTTAAAAACATAATTTGATTCATTAGTTTCATTTGTACTTGATTTTTTGTAGCATTCAATATTTGTAATCTTTTTAATTGTTCCATTTGATTAAAATCTATAGCATCATTATTCTCTTCATCTTTATTATTATTTTGATTACTATTAACTTTTATAGCGCCTGATTCTCTTTGAACAACATGTGATAATATAAGTTCAGAAAGGCTAGAATGACCACCTTTTTCATCTATTTTTTTTTTAATAGTGACAATATTTTTTAACTCAGCTGGTGATATTTTCTGATCTTCATAAGTTAACTTTATGTTATTAACAAGTTTAGTTTGATTATTAATATTATTACTTGTATTGCTTGTATTACTTGTATTATTTGTATTATTTGTATTTTCTATATTTTCTGTATTCATATTAGACTTATTCTCTGAAATTTTAATATTTTTAATTTCTTCTAATTTACTATTTATAAAATCTAATTGTTGAACAAAAATATTTAAATTTAAACCTTGTACATTTCCTAATGGATCTTTATTAAAATAAAAACAAAATCGAGGTATTTTTAAATCTTGAGTGAATCTTTCAGGATTTCCATCAAAATTATTCAGATCAACATAGATAAAAATGTTTGTTATATAAGCTTTAGACACATCAAAAAAAGCTTTTTTAAGTTTATACGATAGTACTTTATCAAAAGATGTATAGTTAGTGAACATTACCACAACTAATTTATCTTGAGAATTATCAACGATTTGAGATAAATCATTTTCATTGATAACCTGAAAAATATTAATATCACTTACCATAACTATAATATAAGTATAACATTAGTTAATTATCTATTAGACGCAAAACATAAACTATTTTTTATTTTATTTAAATTGCCTTCTTTTTTTAGGAGCTTAATAGAATCTTTTGCATTTTGTAATCTTGCCCACTCTCTAAAAATTCTATCTATATCATCTCTGGCATGTCTAGATCTTTTTCGATGTTTAACTTCGAAATATTTACCTGTAACACAATCAGTTATACTTGCACATCTATTTAAAGAACTTCCCCAAATAGATTTTTTAACATATCTATTTTCTATGATATGATCTTCATCTTTCGATTCTTTCCATGTCAATATTTTAATAGCTTTTCTTATCAAAATAGGACTTTCCACAAAAATTAAGTTTTTAACTAATAATGGTGTGCATAAAGATTCTAATGACATTTTAACACCAACAACAATACTAATTGATTTATCAGAGTTTTTAAAAATATTAAACATATACTCAATATCTTCTTCTTTGCTCTTACATTCATTTAATGTTTTTTGTTCTTCTTGAGTAAGTTTTTGCAAAGATTTTTGATTATCATGTTTAATATTTTTAATTAATTCTGTCATTTCTTCTTTAACAACTTCAAAACATTTCATAAGATGCTTTTTAACTTCTTCACGCGTTGCCTGTCTTTCTATGTTATTTACTAAATACTCTGCTTTATTTGAATATCCTTCTATTAAACCTTTAATAATTCCACATATATTCCCCCAACCACCTTGAGGTATTTCATTTGAACCTATACCATCCAAAGAGTTGATATAGTTGATTGCTTTAAAGATATCTTGAAGAGACACAATATCTCCGTTTTTCAGTTTATAAAATCCTGAATTATTGACTTCATAAACTTCTTGTTTATTATTTTTAGTATTCATAATTATTATATTAATAACTAAATTTTAATCATTTTTTTTATTATTTTTTATCGTTTTTCTTAACTTGTTGATCGAATTGTTTCATAAGTTTTTGGGCTTCTTTTTCAGGTATCATTTTATTCATAAGATTTTGTGTTGATTGAAATAATTTATCACCATTTACTTGTCCACTTTCTATTTTTGGTGCCATTTTTTTTGCGACTGATTCAGCAACTGAATTTAAAGTAGTCATTAAATCACCATCACCTAAAGATTTGCCTGATTTTAGTTCAGCAGAAATAATTTTTAACATCTCTTCCATATCATTTGATTGCTCACCAAACATATTTTTAATAGTTTTTGTTGCTTTGTCAATATCTTCATCTGTCATATTTTTAAGCTGATCAGTTAATTGTTCTAAATTATCTAAATTTTGACCACCCATTAGTTTTCCTAATCTTTCTAACCCAGATCCTGCAACATTAATTTCACCAAGGGCATCTTTAATACCATCTGTATCGAGGTTTCCACCTTTTATACCTTCAAAAGGGTTAAAATTAAGACCTGAATCTTTCATTTTATTTTCTAATTCATCATAAGTTACAACCATTTCAGCATAAGAAACTACTATATTTAGACTTACCCAAAACTTTTCTTTTTTTTTATCTGTTAAATCTTTCCAAATCTTTGATATATCAACACCAGGAAGTGGGCAAAAACTATTACAAAAAATAGTTTCATCTTTGCCTTCAATTCTTTGTTGTTCATTGCCAACTCTATCAAAAATCTTTTTTGCCAATTTTTTGTAGTCAAGTTTAGTAAAGACTTTTATTAATTTTTCAACATCTTTATTGTTGTCACAGTTTGAATACTCTTTCAATAAAATTTTTAATGTTGACATAAAATTATCTTCTATTTTATCCATAATAAAAGAGAAATACTTAATTCTTTAACTAAGATTAATAAATTAAAATCTAAAATTTTTGAAAATATATTTAGTATTATTAGAATATTAACAATGCTGATAGAGCATTTATTGAAATTAAATGGTTATTTTGATATATTAGACAAACCAATTCAATCTGAAAAAGAAGTTGTTATTGAGAATGGCTTAGTTGAAGAGATAGATATTAATATTAATTTTAAATGGTATCAATCTGAACCAGTAAGATTTATAATAAATATTTTTTATAAATTTTTAACATTTGGAGTTCATTTTATTTTACCTATATATTCTATAACTAAAGCAATAAATAATAAAGATGTGTATATATTTACAAGTAATCTTATTAATTTTGTATTTTTAACTCAGTACATAGCAGGATATAGATATTTCAGAAAAGAACATTTTAAAGGTATTAAACAAGAATTAGATTTAAAACTATGTTATTTGTCTTTAATTCTGTCTATAATAATGTCTATTATGTATTGCATAATGCTTGGTAATAATGTAGAGTTAGTTTTATATTCAGATATATTAAAAAATACTAATTTATTAGGAAAAATATTCACTTATTTTTTACTATTTATTGAAAAACTATATGGTTATAATGTACTATTTAATAATCTTTATATTTTTATTAAAGTATTTACCTTTATAGATAAAACTATAGAGAATTTTTTAAAGGATTTTGAGAACATATTGGAATCAGGAGAAAGATTAGAAATTTCTACTATTATTGCAGAATTTTCGATGATTAAATCAGATCATAAATATGCAGTAGAATCAATTAATTGTATATTTTCAGATATTATAATAGTATCTTTCATTTCTGGATATTTTGTTGCATTTAAATCTGATCATAATGAAATAGGAGTTACACAATATATAAATGTTATATTATGTGCATTAACTTTAATATATTATTTTGTTATTATTAATAGAGTTAAAAATAATGTTGAAGATATTAAAAGTTTAGTCAATACTGAAAAATTTTATAAAATGTACAAAGAGAATGTTAATATGAATGATATTGGAGATTTTAAAATTAAAACTATTAAAGATGTAGTAAAAAAAGTTATAGGTGAAGATAATTCTAAAGAGGAGGAATACATATTTAGAACTGCAGTTACAACTTCTGTGAATCAATACCTTTCAGAATGGCTCATTATTGATTCAAAGTTATCAAATGAGTGGGAAACTTTCACTGTTTTTGGTTTTGATGTGGATGATTCATCTTTGTTACAAAAAGGGTTAGGATTAATTGTTGCATTTTTAATGATTACTAATTTACCATTTTTAGAATAGAATATTATCATTTATTTATTTTTTTTTTGTTTCATTTCATCAATAATTAAAAAATATTCTTCTGCATAAAAACATAAAACTTGAAGATAACTAAATATATTTTTTTTATTATCAGGATCTTCAATTGTTTTCCACATATTTTTAATTTCATTGATAATTTTTAATATATTAGATTCTCCATTTGCAGAGTCATTAAAATCGTGTTTTAAAAAAAAGTTTTCATTTGAGTCATCTATTTCTGTTTTATATTTCAAAACATAATATACAAAATTGTCAATTAGTATAGATTTTTTATCATCTTTTTCTGTCATATATTTGACTAAATCAACATTATCCAGAATAACTGAATGTGGAATTATTTTTTTTAGTTCAGTCAACATTTGAATTGCTACGTCGTTAAAATTATTTATAACGTCTTCCATAAATAACTATATTAATTTTATTTTTATATATTAATAAAAATAACGCATTTTAAATCTATACTTTTATTTATTATTCATTTCTTGAAGCGCTAATCTTTTGGCAATTTCTTCTTTAGAAGCTTGTTTGAATTGGTTATCTTGTTGTTTTCTTAAATTATCTATTTTCTTAATTAAATCATCTTGATCTTTCTTTTTCATTTTCTCACCATTTTTTTCTTTTGGAGGTGTTAAAATTATATTTCCTTTATCTTTATGGCCAACATAATCTTGAGACATAAAATCTATTTTATCATCAACAAAAGTAAATATATCTGATTTAGAACCGTGTTCAAGTTTATTATATCCTAATAAATTGTCTTTTTGATTTAAGTTATTTATAAAATTTCTTTTTTGTACATTTTTAACAAATTTAGCTTGTTTTACCCATTCGAATGTTTCTTCAGCTACCCAAAATTTGTTAGTTCCTTTAATTTTCATAGAAGGGACAATAAGATCTTTCGGAAGTTTATCAAGTTTATCATCAACACAAATAGGAACAAAAAAATTAATTAACCCGTCATTTTGCAATATTCTTAATAAATTTTGTGATTGTTGAGAATAATTACTATAAAATAGTATATTCGAGTTTATATTAAAATTCATATAATATATAGTATACGAAGATTTTTTTTATATTTAGACACATTAAAATTGATTAAAGAAATGTAAATATAATTAATATACTTTATAAATTATGATTGATACTAAAAAGATTAAAATTACTCAATTACTTAAAAGAGAAATGGAAGGATTTATGAGCAGTAGACTTATTTTAGATATAGGCGGACCAGGAATAGATTATTCAATTGTTAATGGGTTAAGAAGAGTAACAATAGATGAAATACCTATTTATGCTTATGATAGTTCAACTGTAGATATCGAGTTTAATGACTCTATTTATAACAATGACATGATGGAGCTAAGATTGTCTAATTTACCTATATTTGACATTAAAAATAATATTATTTTTTTGTCTAGAAAGTATTACGAAAAAGTAGATTTTACAGATCCTAAAAGAGAAAGGCATCCAGATGAGAAAAAAATAGAAACATATATAAATGTCCACAATGATACACTGACTAATATGAACATAACTACAGACAGCATTAAGATGATAATCGATGGTGAAGAGGTAAAGAATCCCTACAAAAAAACACATCCAATACTTTTATTAAAACTTAGACCCAATCAAGCTTTCAAAGCTAGATTAAGAGCGGTATTAGGGATAGGTGATATTAACAATGTATATGCAGGTGCAGGAAATGTTTATTATAAAGAAGAAGATAACCGATTTAAATTTACAATTGAATCTCAAGGTCAAATGGATGAATACGAACTTCTTGACAAAGGTTGCAGTATTTTAATTAAAAAATTAAGTGATGTTTATGAAAACGTATCTAAAAATTTTAAAGGTGATGAAACTGATAAAAATGTTCAATTAGATTTAATAAATGAAGACTATACAATAGGTAACTTAATTAAAGATAGTTTACAAGATCATAAAGATGTAATTTTTGCAGGGTGCTCCAAACCTGATAAGCAGATAAAAGAAGTTATTATAAAATATACAACAGGTGTAAAAAATAAAATGATTCCTTTTAAAGAAGCAATAGATTCTAAAATAAAAGTTTTAGAAGAGATTCAATCACAAATTCAAAAACTTGGTAGTAAATATATTAATACATATTAATATTTGTCAATTATTTTTATGCTAAGATAATATCTATTTTTTCTTTTTTTGGTTTTTTATAACTATTTTGAAACATTAAAGTTGTCAAAGTAGATGTATCTAGGCAATCTTTATTTAAGAATTTATCAAAAATAGGAGATTCTAACATTGACATCCTTTCAAAGTAAATTTGTTTAAGTTGTGAAGGGGTTTTATTTTTAAGATAGTGATATACATCATGAACTGTAATAGATCGATTACCAATATATTTTTCTTTTTCATTAATATATTTTGGTTTTCGATAACCAATAAAAATTCCATGCAGATCATATAGAGTTTTTTTGTATTGTTCTTTTAGATTTTTATAAATGTCAGGATTATTTTGTTGTCTTGTTCCATGATAAATATCAAGTATTTCTTGTGCAACTGATCTCATTGAGTTATTTATTCTCCTAACTATATCTGTATTGTATTTGGAAAAATAGGGCAAATAATCGGTTAATATATCTTTTTGATATAATTCTAAATAAGCGACATGTAAATTACTATTGTTAGGTTTAACTTTCGCAATTTCTTGATAAATGTCAGTTTGAAGTTTACAAACTGTAAAATCACTGTTTTTAATTTCACCTTCATAGTATTTAAGTATATATCCTTCTGTTGTTAAAACTTTTTTTAATTTATTATCTTTTGATATTTCTTCCAAATCATCTAAAAGTTCACTCAAATTAGAAAAATAAACTTGTTCACTCTTTTTAATTTTTGTGTTAATTGTATAATCAACTTCTTCCTGAGAATATTTTTTAGTTGTTTGTATGTGGATAATATCTTTATACATAACATCATATCCAAGATTTGAATAATTAATAAGATTTCTATTTTTGTAATGAATTAAAACAAAATAATAACAATAATCTTTATTTAATTCGTCATAATCAAATTTATTTTCCATTGCTTCATCAAACATCTCTTTGTAAGAAAAGTTCTTCACCCAAGATGAATCAGATGCGTTTAAACATCTTCTTGTACTAACATACCATTTATTATTAGAATAATACACAGTTAATACAGTACCTTCATAGCACTTTTCGGCTACTATTTTAGACCAATCTTTGTCTTTTAAAAAAGATTCAGCATCTTTGTTATATAATATTTTACTAAATAGACTCACCAGAGGTTTCATACTATCATTTTCGACAATAATCGATTTATCAATAAGTTTATTTTCAGAATTATCAGTAAAATATACTAAGGATAAATTTCCATCTGTTTTAAGATTGATAGTTGGATCTTCTGTTATAGTTTTTTTGAATGTATCAAAATCAGTATATTTATTGATAGAAGTAAAATTAAGATTAGCAGAGTTTATACTCATAATAGACTAGGTATAAGAAACCCTTTAAATAAATTTTACGCTTATTAAAATTAGAAAATACTTTCTAGGTTAATATATAACAGATGTATATTAACAAAGTTGATGAACTTCTAGACAATATTATTGATGATTTCTTTAGTAAAACCACAAAAGATAAATCTTTTACTAAAATTAAAACAGAATCGAATTTTGTAAAATATCAGCTTGAAATTAATCAGCTACTTGCAGATTATATTAAAAATTTAGACACAACCAAAATTAAACAAATAGTTAACAATGACGATAATGTATTGAAAGTTATTAACATAGTAAAAAGATATTTGGCATATTATATTTTTCTCACAATTGGTTACAATATGCCTAGTAAAAATGATACTTTTGTAAATAATATTATTGTATTTACCAAAAACCAGGGAACATTTAATTATAAAATAGATAATTTTTTTAATAGTGAGAATAATTCACTTCTTATAAAATTCCATCAAATTGTAAAAAATACAATCTTATTATTAGAACTTGACTCACATAAATTAGCAATGGTTGCAAAAAGACCAGATTTTAGATCCACCATTGAATTTTTAAACCAAATGGGTGATCAAGTTGTAAAGAATTTCAAATTAGAAAATTTAAAAGGTGAAAAAAATATGCAATGTCATAACATAATAAAAACTTTAATTTTTTATGAGTTATACATCAACAAAGAAAAGAAAGAAGTTTTTGAAATTTTATCTAGTATTGAAAAAGAAAAGGGTGAATTTACTTTTATTGAGATTGTTGTTCCTAAAAATTTTTACATAGATTATACTGCAGTTGAAAATTTACTTGATGAAAGAGAATCAAGAACAGGTTTGGCTTCTGATATATTTGATTTTATACAAAAAAATGAAGATATTGCAAGAAAAATAGATTTAACACCTGAAGAAAAATTCCAACAATTGATCGAAAATAAAATAGTTGTTCCTGTTGTTGATGATTTTTTATTATATCATAAAGATACAGAAAGATATGAAAGATTTACAGGTCCAATTGATCCTAAAAAGAAGAAAGATGATACAAAAATTAGATACATAGTAAATAAAATAGATTCGGTCTCAGATTTTTATTCTGAATCTGCTAAAAGGAATCCAACTTTAAAAAAAAATATCGAAAAACTTTTTTATGTTCCACTATCAGATAGAAAGGCTACTCTTATAAATGACATTGAAGAGGTTAAAATAATTAATAAATTAATCAATCAAGGTAGAAGCATGTTAGAAGGAAATGAATTTTATAATGATTTATTAGGATTTAGAGAGTATCCATATCAGAATTTTAAAGATTTTCAAGACTATGGATTTACTTATCAAGGAGACAAAACAACAACTTTGATTAGATATGCTTCTTTTGAAAGTAAAAGGAAAAATGAGTATGTTCAAACTAGAGTTGTTACTAAAGGTAGTTTTATAAATGTTGTTGGTGTTATGGTTAATAATAATTTGTTACCTGTTGAATGTCTAAAAGTTAAAAATATTAAAGATGTTAGAACTATTCAAAACAAAGAAAATGGTTATAATCAGACTCTTTCTTATCTTAAAAAAGTATTAGATAAAAATACAGATGAAAAAATTGGTTCTCCAATATTTTGGAAATTTGATCCACTGAAAGATTCTGCTTCAGTTGAAACTTATCAGCAACAAAAAGCAAGTGGACAAGAAACTATAAAAACAACTGTATCAAGACTTTATGATGATTTAGTTTATGTTATATATTCTACTTTTTTAGAAGAATTAGAAAAAGATCAAAAAGTAAATACATTGTATAAAGGATTTAATACCATAAGAAAATTAGAAAAAAGATTTTTTAAGATAGAAAATAATCAAAAAATTAGAAATTTAATAGAAAGGGCAATTTATCAAGACAAAGTAATAACTGTAGAAAAAATTTATGATAAAAAAGAAGATAATTTTGGAGGTTTATTTGAAACTACAATTAAATTACCTGAATTCAAGAATAAAAATAATCTAAATGCAAATAAACTAAGAATTGAGCAAGATTTTATAATAGAAGGTGATGAAGAGTATGAACAAACAGAAGCTGAAAAAGTTGGAGCTATTTGTCAACATTTCTTAAGTTGGGATAATATTATGGCTTTAAAGAAAAAGAATCCTAATAAATATACCGGTTTACTTTATGATTTTATTAATCAATATGTACTTGAAAATAACGAGGGTGATTATATTTGTAAAAGTTGTAGTACACAATTAAATCTTAAGAAATATATAACTGACGGTTATTATGACCGTTCTACAGATAGATTTACTACTTTTACTATGCCTCTTAATGTATTTTTAGAAGATGTACCTGAATATGAAAAATACAGATCTACTATCAGAAATTTAGACAAATTAGTTGAAAGATTGAGTGCAGTGTGTAGTATTCCTTACTATATTGGCAGCAACACTTCTGTTAAATCAAGAAGAAAACCTATTGTTAAAAATGTAATAGATCTTTTATTAAAACACAATAAGATACTTAATAAATATTACAAAGCAAGACATGATAAAATTGAACAGTTATATGGTATTTCTAAAACTTTCACTAATCTATTTGTTTTTGATCTTGACAATTCTATTTTTGTTTACTCTTCAAAAGATAAAGATTTTTATAAACCTATCAAACAAAACAATATTTTAGTATACACAATGTTTATACTAATAACAGAACTAAGTGACAGTCAACTTCTATTTATGAATAGTGATAAAACTTGTAATTTCTATTGGTTCGATAAATATGGACACTACTTTTTTGATAATCTTAAAATTATAGTTAATGATAATGGAGATACAAAACCTATCAAAAACTATCCGATATTATGTTATATTGTATTCTATATGGCATGTTTAATTGCTAAATATAAATTATGGTTTTTAGAAACAAAAGATAATACATTAACGAAAAAGAAACTAATGCCATTAATTAATAAATTTGTGATCAATACTTTTGTAGATGTAGTAAACTCAATATTAGAAGTAAATAGAAGAAATAAGAAAGATTTTTTATACACTTTGATATGTAACCGATTTTTTATGCAAATGAATGATATGTTCAGATCAAAACAGTTATTAAAAAAACTTAGAAAACAAGATCAAGATAAAATGTCTGCAATTTTACATAATCAAAAATATATTACAACTAAACTTAATCCAATACCTTTAGATGATGGTTACAAACCATTCAAACTCTACACTAATAAGTTTTTACCTGAAAAATTCGCAAAGTTTTTCCCAGAGAAAAGAACTTACAAAAAAATTAATTATGAAAGTTTTAATAATAAGACAAACTGTTTAGATGGGAAATTTCATCTTTGGAAAGCAAAAAATGGCACTTTACAATGTGAAAATTGTGGAAGAAATATAGAAACTGTTAAAGATTCTGAAATAGAAAATAGAACTGTTAAAGATAATTTAAAAATGATTAATTTAACAAAAATGGCAGAAAAATATTGTATCAGTGGTGACATCCATAAATTTGTTTTTAATCCATTAAAAAAACTTAATGAGTGCAAAAAATGTGGATATAATCAAAATACAAAACTATCAGATAAAAATTTATATGATTTAGATAAAAATTTAGAAAAGTCAGCTACAAAATTATTAAAAATAAATAAACTAACACATAAAAAATATTTTACGGAAGAAAGTTTTGATACTGTGGATACAATTAGAAAAGAAATCAAAAAGAATGGAATAGATAAAATATTAAATAAATTTATTGATTTAGTTCAATCTAATGTAGGTCAAAATGTTACTCTCAATAATGAAAAAATATCTTTAAAAACAGACACTTTTATTATTAACCATACACCCAAAGGTGTTCAACTAGATGATCCAATTGTTATAACTGATACTGATAAAATAATTTATAAAAAACAACATCCTTATTTTAAGAAAGATATTATGTACTATACAAATCTTAAAGGCTCCAAAACAGATGTTTTTTATGATGCTTCATCTCATGCCTTAATTGGTTTTAAAGAAATAAATAAAAACTATGAAATTTTACCAAATTCACAAAGATATATGATTATTAGAGACAGTATTATTAATAGAATTAAAATGTTAGGTATTCCTAATAGATTCATTCCCATTAATAAAGATATTAAACATTATAAAGAAAATTATCCAGAAATGAAAGAAGAAGATATTGTAAAATCAGTAATTTCTGAAAAAATTAGAAATAGAATAGAAACTCTGAAAAAAACAATTACAGATATCCAAAGACATATTTATAGATTAATTTTTAATTATGAAGAAACTGATGCAGAGGTAGATAATGAAGATGTTACAAGAGATGATTTTATGCGCAAATACTACAAAAAACTAACTAAAATTAGAGTAAGAGATGAAAATGGAAAAAATAAAGTTTTTAAGAATTGGAAAGAGATTAAAGAAGGTGTTTATTTTAATCTTCCAAATGATGAATATATAAATGTTGCGACTACTGATAAAACAATTATGGCAGAAGAGATAAGAAGATTAGATGAAAGTGGTAATGTAGTACTTTATTATATTATACAAGAATTAATAAAGCTTTTAGACTACAATCCAAGTAAATTTATTAGAGCAAATTTAGTTTATTTTATGTTGGACGCTTTGAATAATGTATATGAATTCTACAACGATGATATAATTTATAGAAACACTGATGTTCGAAGATTCACTTATTTACTTGCAACCGATAAATTTATACATGATACTCAAGAACAATTCGCAGTTTCGCAACCAGAAGGATTTTATGGTGAATATAAAGATATAGATGATAAAGATGATCCTGAAAAAGACGAAAAGATGTATGATGATGCTGAAGAGTTTGATGCAATAGATGTAGATAATATGAGTGAAGAAATGAGAAGCGGTGATGATGATCCTATGATATTAGATCCTGATAATTTTGAACCAACTGATTAATTTTTTAATATCTAATATAATATATATTGCTCAATGACAAATAAAAATTATATAATAAGTTTTTTAGTAATTATTGCTTTTATATTTGCAATCTACTACATAACTAAAAATAATAGTTTGGAAAAATTAAATGATGAAAAAGAAACATTAGCAAATTATAGTTTAAATAGATTAGAAAAATTCGATAAAAGGAAACCTTATAATCCTGAAATTGAAAGAGAAATTGTTCCACCCAAAATAAATAATAATTTTATAAATATTCAGTTTCACAATGATTATAGAGATGTTCAAACAGCTTTTAATAATATGGTTCCTTCTAATAAACAAATTTTTAATGTGGCGAATAGACCAATTAAGTATTCAGAACCTAATGAAATAGAAGTTATGGAATTAATTAAACAATTCATAGATAATTTAAATAGAGAAGTATCTGAAGTACCTGATACAAGAAATCCTAACTCTGGGTGGGATGAGGCTATACCTGATAATACTATTGAATCAGGTTGGGAAAAACAAAGAAGAGCTTTAGGCTTAGAAACAAGTATTTATGCAAAACCTTTAGGTAAAACTCATATTGATATGGTAGCAATAGAAAAAGTACAAAAATATTTATGCGAAAATGAAACTAAATATACGGTAACAATGATTCTTCAAAAACAAGAGGCTGAAGATCAAATGTTGGTTAAAATATCTTTCGTTGTTTTTACAGATATGTTGAAAGACGAGAATAATTTTTTTAAAAAAGGAGAATTAGATGTGGATGTTGTTTTAGAAGATATTAATATAGAAGGATTTTTATCTGATTATGGACAAGATATGGCACAGCAATATGAAATGACTAAATCTAAAAATGCTGATTTTAGAACCTTAGAAAACCAAAATATGATGTCTGATAAAGATATTATGAAAGAACTTGGTAAACATTATGAAAAAGTTAGGAAAGAAATGGAGATGAGAAATGCTACATTAGATGAAGATGGAAGAGATGCACACGAGTCAACTCCAAATCTACTCGGATACGACTCTTATAGAGTTACACAGACTATAGAAGACGATATGTGTGGGAGAAATAGAAATTTCGTCTGAAAAAATTAATAGGTATATAGTATATATATGCTTAGTGCTGTGTTTATATATATAAGTGTAATGGTCATATTGATTCTTTCCAAACCTTCTCTTTTATATTCACAAAAAGATATGAAGTTTAAACAATTTGGTGAAGGTAATAATAAAACATATTTTGTATTGCCTGTAGTAGCAGTATTTTTAGCTTTATTTACTGTATTTTTAACACATGAATTAGAATAAAAAATTAAATAAAAATAAAATATTAATTATCGTTTTCATAAACATCCAGTACACGTGCAGATGGGTCAACTACATTACCACACCATTTTGGAAGCCACCGTTTATCAACAACCTTAAAATTATCTTTTCCAAATTTTTGCTGAAAAATACCCATGAAATATCTATCTTCATCTGTATTAACAAGAGCATGATCTGTATCAACGGGGAGAAGTTTTTCTTTTTCCATCTGAATCTTTTCTTGCAAAATATTGTGCCAAGAGCGTTTTTTTGACGAACATCCATCGCTTTGTGCTTCTTTTGTTCTAAAAAGAACATCTTTTGGTAAATATGGTTCGAATACTTTTCGAAGTAAGTATTTTTCACATCCATCTCTTGGAGCCTTAAGTGATGGGTCAATTTGATTTACAAGTGTAACAAATTCATCATCTAAAAATGGTGTTCTACATTCTACACTTTTATAAGATGTGCATCGATCTGCACGTGCTCCATCTGTTTGATAAAGTTGATCAACTAGATGATTTGATTCTTCAATCATATTTTCAATACTTGGTGCTTTTTTAAAATAAAGATATCCACAAAATAGTTCATCCGCACCTTCACCTACAATAACAACATGACCACCTAATTCACGTACTTTAGTAGCAAGAATTGTCTGAACAACTGAAGCCCTACATGTTGTGGTATCCCAACTTTCACAAATCCATGGGATTTCAGATGCCAATTCCAACATCTCTGCCTCAGTTGTATATATATGATAATGTTTAGAATTAATATGTTCTGCTACTTTTTTTGACCAAAACTCATCTGTAGACCCATTCTCAAGTCCAACACACATAGTTGTAATTGGTTTAGAAGATAATGATTGCGCCATCGATGCTAATCCTGAAGAATCAAGACCACCTGAACAAGCGTAAATAATAGGAACATCTGCATGCATTCTTTTCTTTAAACACCTCAAAAGACATTCTCGTAATTGTTCAACTGCTTCGTTTTCATCAGTAATAGTATATGTATTCAGACGCTCCCAATATTTCGAACTTTTAATAACACCTTTGTGATACGAAAAAATAGTACCATGATTTAATTGCTTGATGTTTTGAACGATTGGACCATTATCACTAATACTCCCTTTAAGTTCTGAACAAATAAGTAAGCCATCTTCATCTTCACCAATATAAAGTGGTCGTTTGCCAATAGGATCACGAGAAAATCGAACCTTAACATCATCACCAGTTATTTGAACAAGAATAATTGCAAATTCACAACCCTTAAGACGAGATACAACTTCATAAAAAGGATCTTCTGATTGTTTAAACTTCTGATAAAGTTGAGGCAATACTTCACAATCTGAACGAGATTTTACTTTTAAATCAAACTCCTCAATTAATTCTTGAAAGTTATAAATTTCTCCATTACATACAATGTAAGTTTTTGTGTCACCATCTATAAAAGTAAATGGTTGATCACCTTCAACAGATGTATCCATAATAGCCAGACGATGGAATCCGAGGATGAATTTTCCTACATCTTCGAATACATGACGATCCGGGCCACGATGAGATATGTTGTTAAAAGCTCCATAAAGTTGCATAGAAGTTACTTTATGTGTCTTTCTAAGATAAAACCAAACTCCACACATAATGAAAGGTTAATAATTTCTAAATAAATCATATATATCAATTTTTTATATTTTCATGTATCAGCAACTTTATACTTCAATGTATCTTTTACTATTTTTTTAACAGGTTTAATTGTTTTAGTTGTTTTAGTTGTTAATTTTTGAGTAACTTTTTTAGGTTTTATTTTATCTTCTCTTTTATATTTTTTTATCCAATAAACTATATGTTGAATAAAATGATCAAGATGTATAATTTCTCTTCTACCTCTTTTTAGATTAAATTCAACTTCTGCTGTAATTTCTATTATTTTTAATTTAATTTTATCATCTATATCTTTTCTATTCAAAAAATAATCCATTATATCTTTTAAAAGTATAATCCCATCAACATTTGTAATAACTATCTTATATAACATATCTCTTATTTTTGGAATAGTTTTAATATTACATTCTAAAATTGTCTCTCCTATCGTTTCAATTTCTTCTTGATATACATTTAATTTGCTATATCCATATTTTTTAAGATTTATTAACCATAAACATGTCTTAAAATTCCCTTTTGAATCTTTTACTATTTTATTATATGTTGATAAATCTAGATTTATATTTTCTAAACAAGCTACATGAAAAGCCCTTTTTAAAATTTCATTATCACTTGGACAATTAACTCTAACACTTAAACATCTACTAACTATAGGGTCTATTACTTTATTTAATGATCGACACCATAATATAAATCTACAAGTTCCTGAATATAATTCCATCATTCTTCTTAATGCTGTTTGAGTATAATAAGATAAATTATCGACATTATTAATTAAAACTGTTTTAAAACTTCTATTTCTGTTAAATACATTAAGAGGCACTTTCTTAACATACTCTTTTAATACACCCTGAATTAAATATCTATCTGAATTATTATTATTTGGCTCTATTACTATGTGATAGTTACTTTGTTTAACAACTACCTTTTTTTCATTATTACCACTTCCTTCTACATTATAGGCAACTTCTTGTAAATTGTATACAGATTTATCATAAATCATTTGTAAAAATAAATAGATAAGAGTTTTTTTCCCACCCCCCTCTGGACCATAAAATACTGTATGAGGTACAGCATCATCTTTACTAATAGTAGATAATTTTTCTAATATATCTTTATGAAAACTAGCATCATCAATCGATGTTGGTGAATATTTGTCAACTAGAAACATAGTTTATGTAGATAATTTATTTTTAAATAAACTCATATCAATCTTTATTCAAATATAATTAATATTCAATGCACATTGTAGGTATCTTGTACACCAAATACAACTATTTGATTTAATATAACATATTTTTTTTTTGGATTTAGTTTTTCATATTGATCCTTTTTATATTCCCACTTATAAGTTTCACAACATTGGACACAATATTTTTGATGATAAGTATAACAAAGATTTTCATCTTCAAAACATATATTTTCACAGTATACTTTTTTTGGTACACTTTTATTTTTATTACTTAATTTATCAATATTATTTATTTTATTTTTAAAATTACTATTATTATTTTTTAAATTGCCGGTAGTTTTTAACTTTTTGTAACAAATATATAACTTGCATATTTCAGAAAAATTATTTAATCCACATATCCCACATGTTTTTTTATTGTATTTTAAAAAACATTGACCACATATTGAAAAACAACATTTACTACATTTATAAATTAGTTTTTCTTCTAAACATACCGAACAACATTTTTTAATAATTTTATTATTCATATTATTATAAAATAAATAATTACTTAATTTTTAACTTTTGTATATATCATTAATTTGTAATTTGGATATTTTCTCATTTAATTTATATGAGAATAGGTTATCATGTGTCTTTGTCTGAGTATAATAGTTTTAAAGAGGTAGTACAAGAAGTTAAAAATTATAAGGCAAATGTTATACAAATATTTTTGACTAATCCACGAACAGGCAAAATAAAAGAAAGAGAAGATGAATATTATAAAAAAATAAAATCTTTATTGAAAAAAAATAATATAGAATGTTTTGTTCATTCATCATATACTATTAATCTAGCTAAAGATTGGGATAAATATAGTTGGTGGATTACTACTTTAATAAAGGAATTTCATTATGCCAATCTAATTGGTGCTAAAGGTATAGTCATTCATTTTGGTAAAAAACTTGAGTTGTCTGAAGGGCAAGCTTTTAATAATATGTTTAGTTCAATTGCATATATATTAAATCAAACAAAAGATACAAAAGTAGATTTTTTATTAGAAACATCTGCAGGTCAAGGAACTGAATTATGTTCTACTTTAGAACAGTTCAGTAGATTTTTCAGAAAAATTAAATTATTAAATAATAAAAGAGTTGGAATATGTATAGACACTTGTCATATATATGCTGCAGGATATAACATAAAATTGGATTCTGGATTTGAACTTTATTTAGATAGTTTTGAAGAGTTAATTGGATTAAAATATGTTAAATTACTTCATCTTAATGATTCTAAAAAAGGTTGTGGAAGCAAATTAGATAGACATGAAAATATTGGAAAAGGATACATCGGGTTTACACCTTTAAAAAGAGTTTACAAATATTTTAATAAATTAAAAATACCTGTTATACTTGAAACACCAAGTGGCAAATATAAAGAAGAGATAAAAAGATTAACAAAAAGTATTTAAGTTATTTATTCAATTAACTCTTTGCATATTTTTTTTATTTGAGTAAAAGAATCTTTATCAACCTTAATAATAGAAATGTTAGATGTAAAAGAACCAAAATCTAAAAGATCTTCAGCAACTCTATCATCTATTCTTGTACTTTGACCAAGTATTAAAGCTACTTTGTTAGATATTTTAATTATGTCTTTTTCTGATTTGTCAGATTGAATTGTTACATATTTAGATTTACCTTCATACACTAAATCAAGTTCAGATGAAGGTATTACAACTTGTTCTAATTCTTTTTTAAAATTAATAATACACATTTGTCTATGCTCCTTATTATCATTTGGAAGTTTAGTATCTTTATAAACTGATATTACAACACCATAGTTATCTTCACCAATAGAACCATAAACTGTTCTTTTTCTTATAACTCTGTCACCTACTTTAAAACTACGTCTTTTATCTTTTATAGAAGGACTTGATGGTGATGGAGAATAAGAGTATCCAAAATTTGGATTATTTAGTGGTGCAGTTCCATCGTATTGTGAATATTGGATTTTTAAACCAGGAATTTTACTAACGACAATTGGAATAGTTGATGAATAGTTTTTCCATTGCTTAACTAGATCATAATAGTAACTTAATGTTTTTGATGAGTCATATCTTACAAGATCATGACCAAACACTGCAATGGGTCTATTGTAAAGAGGAGTATGAGATATTCTATCGTAAAATTGCACATAATATAGATATATATAACGATTTTTATAAACTATTGGCTTAATATCTACAACCCTACCCATTTCTCTAAATCCTCTTATAACTTCATTTGAATCAATAATTGTCGTACCTACACGAATTACATAATCTCCAACTTTAAAACTATCTCTAAAATAAGAAGGACCATCTATAAGATAGTATACTTGTTTCATATATACTATTTTAAATAAAATTATTTACTTTGTATAAAGCAATTTTTTCTGCATTTTCTTTTTGATCTTCTTTTTGATGATATTTATTTATATATTTTCTTAAAAGTCTTAATACAGCTGTGAAAAATAATGCAGCAACAACCATTAGCCACCATTTTGAAAGATCTGAATCAAAGAAAGAAAATGCTATCAAAAAAAAAGTTATAAATTGATAAGGCCATGTCTCAAACTTTTTAAGAAAATCAGGGTGCATATCTGTTGCTGTATATCCTGCAAAAACACCGCCTATCATAAGGGCTAAGATTTTTACAAAGAAAGTCCCTTTATTTACAAAAATCATCCTTTGCAAACTCTGAATTTTATCTTCTAACATATAAACTTATTAAGATTTTTATTTATCAATGATATTTTATCATAACAATAAAGTCATGATCAATACCATTATAATCTTCTATAATAAATCCATACTTTTTATATATATTTTGGGCTAAATAATTTGATTTTCGAACAATTAACATAATAGATGGTACTTTATTTTTTGTTTCTTTATTTATTAAATCTAAAAGTATTTTAGAATAACCTTTTCCTCTGTGCTTTGACGAAACATAAAGATAATAAATGAAATTAGTAAATCTGCCGTCTTTAACAACAATATTTTCCGATACAATATATGCTACTATTTTATTATTAATTGTTAAATAATAACTTCTATTATGATTTGATTCTATTTGTCTTTTAATTTCTACTTTATTATGATTGACATCTTTATGTTTCAAATCTAAGAAATTCTTATAAATAATTTCAATAAATTTGTCTTTATTATTAACATTTTTATTGAGTTTTTGTATTCTCATTAAATAATTAATTTATAAAAAAAATTAATATATATAAACTTATTTATAAATTACAATTTATAAGTTAAAATAACTTCAGTTTTTAAAAGTTTTAAACCTAACTTCATATTTTCTATATCTTTTATTGTAATATCAGGATTTTTATAACCTTTATGATATTTTTGATATATAGTTCTATTATCTTGCGAATCACAAATTAAACTATTATTTCTAATTTCACCATTAATTTCTCCTTTATTTAATTTAGCAATTTCAATAGTATCAAAATAATCTATTTTTCTCCCTGATCCTGAAGGCAAATAATTTGTTAAAGGCTTGACAACATAAGAAGATGTATTTCTTGACCCAGTCACTAAATTAACACTTGTAGTTCTACAATCTATTACATTTGTTAAACTATAATATCTTTTGTTTTCATAATAAATAGAATTCTCTATTTGATCAAATTTAATTACATCTGCAAGATCTATATTTAGTTTATTTAAGATTTTTTTACAAGATATTTCTCTTAATTTTGTTGTTTTATCTTTCAATTGAATAAACTCACTTATTAATTGTTTATTTTCTTTATCAGTACATCCATATTTCATACATGATGAATCTCTTTTAATACAATTATCTATTATCATTTTAGAATCATTGCTTTTACTCATACGAACTACAACTAAATAGTTATAATCTTCATACTGTTTATCATAGTACTCAACAATTTTATGTATTTCAGCATATCCATCGAAAAGATCACATTTTAATGATTTTAATTTTTTTAATTTAGGCTCTATATTTTTAACAAAATAAAATGTTGTTCCTCTACCTAATCTCATTCCTATGCTTGGAAATAGAGAGTTAGATATAATTACACTCCCTTTCGGAAAAATATCATTATCTGATAAATTCGGATAAAGTATAATCTCTTTAATTCCAAATAATGTAGAAATATATGTTATTTTTTTGTTTATTTTATAAGGATAATATGATTCTTTTATCATATTTGTTATTAAAGCTGGTTTAGGGTTATTCGCTTCATTTTTATCTTTTTCATGTTCTTCTTTTTGTTGTTTTGAGAGTCTTTTAAACTCAGTTATAGTATAACATCTTAGAGTAGAATTACTTGTCATATCTTTTAAATTATCCGCTTCTAATACCTGCCCATCCTTAACAATAATAGAAATATGTTTATTTCGGAATTTATCTCTACATGTTTTAAGTGTTTTTTCATAAGTCCCACACTTTTCAATATGAATAGTTTTAGTAGTTCCGTTAAAGGTAGCTTCAGGCATATAAATTTAGTAAATAAAAAATAAATAAAAAATAGATTAATAAAATTAAGTTTTAGATTTTAATTTAAATTCTTGAATCTTTTTTTTAAGATCTTCCATTTTCTCTTTGAAGGGTTCATTATACTTATCTAAATCTTCTAGACTCAAAGGTTCTTTAGTATACGGATTAAGACCATCAGTCATAATATATTGAGCAATAGAACTCCTATTCGTAATAACTTGTTCTTTTGTGCCTGGTATAACTACTGGTTCATAAAGAACTTCATATGTTATATCATCAAGAAATTCATCTGGATATTCTATGTCATCATTACTCTTTTCGACAAGAGTTAAATCAACTATAGGAACATTGGGATCAATTGATGTCAAAAAAGTAGTAACTCTGTCGTAAATGTCTCTTTTAATACCTGAATCATTAAAAACTTGTTCCAATGAATCTTTGTCAAGTTTAGATACGATCTTTAGGAGTTTTAAAAGAGGTTTGTAAAAGTATATCTCAGTATAAACGAATTTCTCAATCTCGATTACTCTTTCATTTTCTTCTATAAAAATAGAATTGTAAATATTTAAGGCTTTAGCAACAACTGATCTGAAAATAATAAGAATCTCTGAACTTAAAAGATGATCCTTTACAGATTCAGAATCTATAAATTTAGTTAAAATAGATATCGCATTGTCAAGATAATCTATAACATTATTGATGAGTCCAGTTTGAGTTTGTAACTTATAATCGTCTGTTAATTCTAGATATTTAATTACTATTTGTTCAAATCCTTCAAAAAAAGTAGATAAATCTCTAACTATAAAATTCATAAACATTTTAACTTTGTTTTCATTTAATTGTTTAATTTGATCGACTTTAAAATTATCAATAAAATATCTGTAAACATCTTCTCGAATAAATCCTTTCTCAGTTTCCATACTTGAATCTTTACTTAATTCAACATCATTAAAAAAGTTAATTGACGCTTCTGTTAATTTCTCATCAAAAACATTGCATGGATTTTTATGAGTTGTTGCCAATTGAAGAAAACTACTTCTGATATGAGGATTTGTTGTGTTATTCTTTGTATTAATAGTTTCAATTATAAACTCTGCAATATCATTATTAAAATTATTTTTGTTATATTTAAAAAATATACTAAATCCGTTGAGTGTATTATCTGTATATTTTTTAGTAAGAATCAATTTAGTAAAAAAGTATTCAAGTTGATTATTTAGTTCTTTATTTTCTATACATTTATCTAGTTCCATTAAATAGTCTTTTAAACTTTTTATAATAGAATATAGAGACATTACAGTTATTTGATTATTTTCGGAAAGATACATATTCAAAGCTTCCTGTTTATCTGTCAGAAGTTTTTTAACAGTTAATTTTCTATTAAAGAGATTATTATAAAAACAGTCAAAAAGAGTTTCTATAACATTAAATCTCTTATCTTGATTTTTTTCTTTAGACACTACATATGTATCTAAATCAATATCTTCAAGATATATGTATAGTAATTTAGCCATAAGATCATTCGATACATATTTAGATTCATATTCAAGAACAAACATTCCTGTATTAAATGTTTTATTAATAGCTCTCAATATTTTTATAATAATTTCATTAAAAGAATCTATTTTCATGAGAGGTTTAATGCAATTCGTAATTTTTAAATCACTTTCATTATTAAAAGTAATCTGATCAATTATATAAAAAACAATTAATCTAGATTTTAGGTTCTCTATCTCTTTTGATGTAATAGAAGTACTTGAATATAGAAAGGTTTTTTTAACTACATCCTTGTCAATTTCAAGTAGTTCATTTAAGTATATTTTTTTATCACATACATATTTATTAAAATTGTCCCATATTTTTCCATTATCAGGCGTCATCACAAATTTCCATAATAACATTGGTTTTTCTCGAAACATATAACTAAAGAATATATCACTATGATGTTTAAGATCTTTTTTTAAAATGTTAATATCTTCTTCTTTAAGACTATTGTTTTTTAACTCATCTTCCATTTTACCTAATAATAAATCTGTTATTACTGGAGGATCAATAATTGGTTGTTGAACAAATGGGGATAAGAATGGAGAATTTGAAATGTTCATAAAACTACTCAGCAAATCGAAAGGGGATTGCCCATTCATAATAATATTATATTAAATAAATAAATAATATCAAACTTTTCAATAAAATTCTAAAATATTTTAATTTATAAAGTTTTTATATTCTTTTTCTTCTTTTTCTTTGATTTAAGTTTTTCGTCCTGATCTGTGTTATGGGGATTTGTTTCTTTTTCCCATTTTTTATAACTCGATACAAATTCATCTATTTCAGATTTCCAAATCTCTTCAATAGTTAATTTTTTGTATTTTTCTAACTCTTCTTTCTTCTCCTGATACTCTGCTTCTAACTCTTCCATTTTTTCTTGAGTTAAATGAAAAATAAGTAATCTTTTTAGATAATCATAACTTTTCTTATCTTCAGGTGCATCTGCATCAGTTATATTAAGTTTTGGAAATTTATTATCTTCTATTTGTTTAATCACTTCTATTTCTTTTTTCTTCATTACTATTATTTTATTTTCAAGGACCATCTTGATATATTTTTTACGATAGTAACAAACTTCCATAAGATTTTTAAGATGTCTTACCCAATGTTCTTTCCTTTCAATATATTTAGTTTTTCTTTCTTCATAAAAATCTTGGAGTATTTCAATTGGAGTATTATATTTTTTAATTTGACCTTTTGCATCATATAAATGCATATTAGAGATATTAATATTTGAAGTTAACTTCATTTTGCCTTCAATTGTTTCTTTCTTTTTTGAAAGTGCAGGATTTTTAATAAGTTTCTGTTTTATTCCTTTGCAAAACTCTACCAAGAAATTTACTTTCGTATTTGTGCAATAACTTGTGTAGCTAGCAATAAATTTCTTTTCAGTCGGTTTTTTTGGATCATCCGCTATACATTCTTCCAAAAAATTTTTATAATCTAAAGTCCATGTTTTTAATGGTAATTCAGTTATCCGAATTGTTGTTTCATTAACATTTTCCCATTTACCACATGATTCATAAGTTGTATCATTAACTTTCTTTATACTACCTGTGTAACCCCAATACCAAGGTTTCATGGATTTGACTTCTTTTTCATCAATCATATTTTTAAGATTTTCAGCTACATCCAATGGATTAAAACATGGTATATTAGTAGAAAAACCTGTACCAATACCCTCTGTACCATTCATAAGAACAGTTGGTACTATCACAGGATAACTTGTAGGTTCTATTTTTTCACCATCTTCTATTTGATTTTTAGTAATATGTTCATCTTCCTTTCTGAAAATATAAGAACACATATCAGATAATTTTGTAAATATATACCTTGAACTTGAACTATCTTTACCACCTTTGATCCTTGTTCCAAAGTTACCTTCAGGTACTAATAGATTTAAGTTATTTGATCCCACAAAATTTTGTGCCATATTGACTATTGTACCTTGTAAACTCACTTCACCGTGGTGATATTGAGACACTGCTGAAATATGACCTGATAGTTGCGAAACTTTAATCGCTTTTTTAAGTTTTTTATCAAAACAACCATACATTGTCTTTCTTTGTGATGGTTTAAACCCATCAATTAAAGATGGAATTGATCTAATATTATCATAATTCGAGAAGTGAATTAAATCATCATTAATAAATCTACTAACAGGGACTTTTTTAATGCTGTTTTCAATATATCTATCTTTATCATAAGTTTTTAGCCATTTTTTTCTTTCATTCCTGTATAATTTACTAAAAGCTAAGTTTATCGATTTATTACATTCATCTTTAGGATTGTCATACTGTCTATCAGAATCAGAATCAGAATCTGAATCAAGTTCTATTTCAGATCTTTTTTGTTTTTTATCTATAATGTCTTTTTTAGATTTGTTATCTTCTTTTTTTTCAGATCCCATGCTCCAAACATAGTTAATTACATTATTATCGAAATTTTGGAAAGCTTCTTTACTGTCTTCTTCGGTTGATGTACCAAGACCTTTATAATATCGAATTTCGTATCTACCTGTGTCCGTTTTATCACACCATTTTTCATATTCAGACAAAGTATAAAAACTCTTTGTATATTTCCCTGACTTATCTCCATTTTTAAAAGCTTTTACAATCGGTGTGGCATAACTTTGAATAAACCCATCTACTTTTAATAATGATGGCCAGAAAAAATGGAACAGATTAAGTATTAAGCCTTTAATATGTGTACCATCAACATCAGCATCAGTTAACACTAAAATTCGACTGTATCTGAGATCTTTAGTGTCTTTATACCGTTGACCCTGTTTAAGACCCATAATTTGTTTAATATTAATTATTTCTTCATTTGTTTTGAGTTGTTTAGTTGTTGCTTCGCGAACATTTAAAACTTTTCCTTTTAATGGAAATACACCTATTCTATCATGTCCAACTACTTCTCTTGCAACCATTGCAAAAGGTTTTGCTGAATCACCCTCAGTCAATATTAAAGTTGTATTATCTGATTTACGAGTACCTGCGTTAGTTGCATCTTCTAATTTTGCAAGACCTTTTAGTTTAGATCTCTTTTTCCCATCAGATTTCTTCATTTCAGCTAATTCTTTTAATTTTGCCATATTAACTACAGAATCGACTATTCCTGTTTTCCCTACTTTTTTAATAAATTCATCTGATAACTCACATTTTGAACCATAATCAGATACTTTAGTTGTTAATACCTCCTTTACTTGTGAATTAAAAGAAGGATCCTCGATAGTTGACTTTACAAACACTGTCATATTATCTTTAATTTGTGATGGTTTAATTTTAAGATCTTTGTGTTTATCCTGAATCATTTTCATAACAGCATTTACTATTTTATCAGTAATATAGTTAACATGAGTACCACCTTGATAAGTACATACACCATTGACATAAGATATCTGATTAAAACCTGCAGATGGGTCATATAACATACCAACTTCCCATCTATCATGAAGTTTTTCATATACAGGTTTAGAACTCATTACAGATCCTGATTCTGATTCTGATTCATCATCTTGAGAAAACATATTTATGTATTCTTCAAAAGATTTAATATTTAGTTTTTTACCATTTAAATATACACTAACTCTTTTATTTGATACACCTGCACAATCATATACACGTTTTTTTAACAAAGGCACTACTTGTGATTCCAATCCCTTCATATCAAATTTTTTAAAATCTGCTTTGAACGTAATTTTAACATAAGGAGCACTCGTACTTTTAGTAATAATTGGTGGATCTTTTTTAAACATATTATCGTAAAAATGTTGTTTATACATTTGTTTTGTTTCATCATCAACAATTTCAATCCAAAAATCAGTAGAATATATATTTACTGCTTTTGAACCAATACCATTTTTACCTCCTGTAACTTTTTTCTTTTCTGCATAATGACTTGATGTTAAAAGATTACCAAAAATCATTTCAGGAACATGCATTTTTTCTTTTTTATGAATTCCAATTGGAATGCTTTTGCCATCATTAAAAACAGAAATAATTCCTTCTTTTTCATCTATGTCAACTTTAATAGTTTTTACAGTTTTTTCATTTACTGAATGATCAAGAGCATTAACTATAATTTCATCAAAAATCTTATAAAAACCAGGAGTGAATTCAATCTCTCTAGGAACTACTTTATTTGTTGTCTCATCTAGAACTCTCATTTCTATTTTATCTTTATGAACTGATCCTATCCACATATCAGGTTCTTTTAAAATGTGCTCATGTTGAGTTAACTTTTGATAAGTCTCTTCTATAGTTACCTTATTTGATTTACTCTTTTTAGATTTTTTATCGTCATTTCCCATAACTTTAACTAGATATACTAGTTTTATCAGAACTTTAAATAATTTCAAATTTATTTAAGATCATATTTGAGTCAAAATAATAAAAATCTATTTAATCTTTTATTTATTAGCAAATAATATGAACGATTATTATGATCCTGCTTATGTAAATATATACGATAACTCTGAAGAAGATTTTAAAAATCAAAAAGATATAATATTAACAAATGATAAAATTGTTGATAAAAAAATAATAAAAGAGAAAAAAGAAGGGTTAGAATGGTATAATCCTATAGATAAAAGAAAAGATAGATATGATCCCTTATTAAGTTATCTATATAAATCAGGAGGCGATAAAAATGACACTTTTATTAGTCAGGATATACTTTATTTAGATGTCAATTCTAGTTTTAGAGATAAAATACCAAAATTAGTTGTCGACAAAGAAGTTTTATTAGATGATGATCCAATTACTTTTTCTGATAATTCAAATGATTTAATAATAAATTATCCAAATCATAGTTTTGAAGTTGGTGACAGAATAAGTATAAATGGAATAAAAACTAATCCTATTAAATTGAGAACAAAAGTTGGAGTTTCTGAAACTTTAGAATTTACTGAAAACTCTTCATATTTAATAATTAACTATGAACATAATATTCCTGAAGAATATAATGACACTTATATAAAAGTTACTATTAGTGGAGTTAGAGGTGAAGAAGGAGATAATTCAATTGGTAATATTGATGTAAATTACATAAATGGCTCACATATAGTGTATTTAACAAGACCACAAGAGGTTAACGTACCAGAAGCAGATTTTGATCCCTTGAAATTTTATATTTTACTACCTAGGAAATTTTCAGGGAGTTATACTCCTTCTACTTATAATTTCACTATTAAATTTAATTCCATTTATGGTATCCCAATTAATCTAATTAATGCAGGTTATCCAATAACAGTAAATAATAATATTGGATTTCAAACCATTACTGCTATTACCACAAATACTTTTACTATTCAAGTAACTGAAGAAGCATTAACAGGTGGTTATGAGGTTACAGGTGGTGGGAACAGTGTTGTTATTAATAAAATTAATAGAATTATAGATGGATTTCCGGAACCAAACTACTATTCTATACCTCTGCCAAAAGTTTTAAATAATATAGTATCAATTGGATTAATAAGTTCAGAATTTCCAAATTCACTAAAAACTTTTAATAGTACAAATAATAAACTTTATTGGCAAAATATAGAAGATGGTGATAAAATTTATTCTATAACCATAACTCCCGGAAATTATACAATTGAAAAGTTAATAAAAGAAATAACAGAAAAGTCTGAAGAAATTTATAGAGAATTATCAGAAAATTCTAGCTATGAAAATAATCACATTCTAACAATTAATATAGAAGAAAGTACAAGTAAAGTGGAATTTATTAACTATAAAAAAGCTATCTTAACATCACCTATTCAATCAGTTACACCACAAATACAAACTAACCCCTCATTAGACCAATTTAGTGATAATACTCAATTTAAATTAACTTTCTTTCATACCAATCATGGGCTTAAAGTAGGGGATGAAATAGTTATTTCGGGTGCGATTAATCATTTAGGTATAGATTCAAACTCTATTAACGGAACACACACTATAATAACTGTTAATGATGATGACACATATACAATTGAATTACCTAAAATTAATCTTTCAGACACAAGGACAAATACTGGGGGTGGTAATGCTGTACAAGTTCTTGTTCCTTCTTTATTTAAAATGAGATTCGATTATGACGATACATGTGGAAATCTTCTGGGATTTAGAAGTGTTGGCGAATCTTATGCTATAACACCTTATACAACTAAAGTTACTAATTATAATGAATATGAACATGATATTTTAAAGGATGAAAATGGTAATGATAAAAATATAACTAATAACGAATTAAGATTATATGGTTATGATTATATTTTAATGGGTATACAAAATATGACAAATATGTTAACTGTAGGACCTGAAAAAGAAGTTTTTACAAAAATATCTCTAGATGGAGATTTTGGAAAAGCATTATATAATACTTTTGTAACAGCAACTAAAATATTTCCAGTACCTTTAACAAAATTAGAAGAACTGACTTTTATATTTATAACACCTGATGGTGAAGCTGTTGATTTTGGAGGATTAGATCACTCTTTTACACTTGAAATTAAATATATTAGAGAAACTCCTAAAGGTACAAATATATCAAATACAACAAGTAGATATCTTAATCAAGCAGATATTGTAGCTCTTAATTATTAATTTAATATATTTAATATATTTAAGTTATACAATAAATAAGCATCAAATATTAAATCTCATAAGTAGATTTTTTTATTAACTGTGTTGTAATATTTAACTCTTTATTTTTATTTACACAGTATCTCATAAAATTGTCAACAGATATTTTTAATTTAGGTACTGTTAAGGTTAATATTTCTGTATAGTATGGAAATATTTTACTCCTAATTGATTTTATTAATTCGGAATCTTTAGATATTGTAAAATTACTATTGTTTACTAATATATCTTCAATTGGATTAATTAGTTGAGAAATATCTCTTATATTTTCTATTTCATCATCATAATCATATTTTACCTCCAAAAGATATCTTGTTACAACTTTAGGAAAATAACCCACAATATAATTAGCTAATTTAGGAACCAAAACTCCATCTGTTTCAAATAGTTTTTTTATAAGATTTTTAATATATTCTCTTCTATCATTTTCAGAAAAACTTTCTTTTGGTGTAACTGTTAATATGTAATTAGCTGTGGCTTTAATAATAGATAAATATAGTGAAGATGCTATAACATGTCTCACAGTATGTGTAATTATATCAATTATAACTTTAAGGGCATAATTATCCAATAAAGAGTCTTGTGGTAATTCTAAATAGTCAGAACTAAAAGGGTATAGTATTGAAGAGTAATATTTAGATACTATATCAAAACTTTCTTTATTCTCTAGTGGGTTTTCGGCAAGTTTCTCTTCTAATTTAGCAAGACTAAATACTATATTCTGCACAGAGTTAACTCTTTCAGATTTTAAAAACTCTTCCCATAAAACATTATAACCTTTATAGTCTTCCATTCCTGAATATTTATTTACTTGTCTTAAATCCAAATAATCTACCGAATTTACTACCTTATTAAAAACATCTTTATAAATATCTACTACTTTATGGAGATTAAGATTTTTTTTTAACTCTTTAACTGCATCAGTTACTCTTGGTTTTATTAATTTTGTATCATTTTCTAGATTAGTTTTTAGAATATTTAGTTTATTATCTATATCTCCTAATTGTTGTTCTAGTTTAGTCATTTCTGTCTGCACTCGTCGTCGTTGCGCTTCTGCTGACAATTTATCTATGTCATTCGTTTCAGGATTATCTATTTCAGCTGTTAAACTATTTATCCTTTCTAAATATTGAGAAATACTATTCTCAATGGTTAGTTTTTTATTTTTTAATACAACTATTTTTTCAGATAAAGTACTTGTTAAATTACTCTTTTTAATTATTTTTTCAAATAACTCCTCGGATACATTAATTAAAGGTAATACGTCTTGATTACAGGGTTGAGATATTATAAAATTATTTTGTAATAAAATACATAGTTTTTGATAATCTGAATAATTCCAATTACGAATGTATTTTTTGCTCATTAAAAACAATTGATGATTTAAAATATAAAAAACTTGTCCAAATCCTGTTTCTATGTGTTCTATGATATTATTCTTAAAATCTGAATTTCCTGTTAATCTTTTTTCTATAAATTTTAAAGATTCTCCATAAAAGGTTTTTGGAGTTATTTTTCTATTTTTTATAACTTTAAGAGTATAATCTAAAACTGTCAATCCATTATAATCTTTAACAGTCTCTGTTGAAACTTTTGCTCCTTTCATAAGAAATATTTCTACAAGTTTTGGATTTAGTGTATTTATAATATGTCTCAAGGGCACAAGTTTTTGTCTATCTTTTACATTTAGATTTGCTCCTTTTTCTATCAAATAAACTATCAATTCAGTGTCTAATTTAATACAATCAGTATTTTCATCTTTATCAATTCCTGAATAATCTATGCTTAAGTTTTGAAATTGATTAGTTGGTGTATTTAGTGTTTTTGTTAATTTTTGAGCAGCAACTAATGATGTATCTAAATCAACTAATGTTTCTTGATATTCTTCTACTAAATAATCAGCTATCGACTCTTCTAAATTACTTAGATCAATTAAAAATCCTTCTTCTCCTACTCTTAACACTTCTTGTTCATTTGGTATTATATCTCCTGCATTTCTATATAATTCAGCAATATCCTTACTTATTTTAGTAGTTTCTTTTAGTATTTTTTTTGTTATTATTAATGCTGATTCATCAATTTTGTTTTGAATAAAACTATTTAATATAATATCTGTTGTTTTTGCTAATATAGAATAAAAAACTTTATTATAGTTTACAGATTCACCAAATGTTTCTTGTAATTTTTGTTTAATAATGTCTTTAATATTATTAATCTTATTTTTAGATTCTTCTAATTTTAATAATTTAGTTACTCCATTAGTATCACCTTTATAATCTATATCAGTAAAAACCCCTAATATGTTTTTTATTAATCTAAATTTCACAATAGATAAATGTTCATCTAAAACAATATTTATTGAAGGTTCTAAACTATAAGATTTGCTTCTTACAGCATCTAAAGGTTTATTACATCCTATTGAACCTTTTTTATTCATATTAACTGAATCTACTATATTTTCATTAGATGATAATGTAGTTAATTCTATATCTTTTGTAAGACCTTTGCCATCATAATCCAACTTTTCTGCTTGTACATCTAAATTTGTTAGAACTCCACTCACAGTTCGACTTTCATCGGGTTCAAAATTTAATGGCTCTTCCAAAGTATCTACTTGATTATAAATTGGATTTGTTCCAGGTGGTGAACCAATTGGTGGTGGAATAACTGTAATAAGATTATCATCAGGTGTGAAAAGTTTTAACTCTGGATTATTCTTAATTTCATCTGGAACTTCATCAATAAATAAAAACTTGATAGGATTAGTTGGTGATATCTGAATTAAAAAATTTTCTTGAATATTTCTCATCAAAAGATCTTTTGATATTTTTTCTGATTCAAAACCTGATATTTTAGAATATTCTTTTAAATTAATTGGAAGCTCTTTTAATCTATTCATGTTAAAAGATAATACACTATTTGAAATACTAAAACTTTCAGATGAAATATCTGTGTTATAACTTTTAATTTGATAAATTCCTGATTGTTTATTTACAACTTCAATTATTTTATTCAGATCTTCAATAAATTTTAATACATCTGTATATATAGCATCACATAAATTATCTATTTCATTTATTTTATCTATACATTCTTGGGAATATTCAAATGCATATTCTAATGAAAATGAGTATGGATTTCTTAAATATGTGCTTAATAAATTACCGAATCTTGTCTTAACTTTATTTAAGTTTTTAATTTTATCTTCTTTTATTCTTTTAATCATACACAAACTATTTGTTACATTTATTAATTGTTTTAACATTTCTGGAATTAATTCTTTAATTATAGGAATATAGTATCTTTTATTATCCACTTCTGAAAGAAGTACTTTAATGGTTGCCATTAAATTCTCTGTTAAAGCATTAAATATTTCTATTATTCTCCCATTATATACTCTTAAATCTGCAATAATAGATAAATTTAATGGAGTAATTAAATAATCATTTACCCAGTTCATAAATTGCGCAGTATTCAGTTCAGCTGGCGCGGGTGCTCCTCTACTTGTATATTTATTTTGATATATATTTAATAATCTTCCTTTTGTTGAACCAACAACAGGTGTTGAATCCACTATCCCATTATTAAAGTATAAAATATCTACTGAAAGTTCTACTTCTTCAATATCAATATTTCTATTTTTCCAATTTTTAGTTTGTCTTTTTGTTCCTCTTGGAACTGTGTCTGGTGCAGTTGGAACAATTGGTTCAACTGCAGAAATAAATGAGGGATCGTCAAATGTTATATCTTTAAAATTATCTATCTCTACTAATTTTACAAATGTTGGTTTAGAATTGTCTAATATAAGATCATTTAATAATTCATTTGAATCGTATTTTTCGACTGTATCATCGTGAAAAAATCCTTCATTTACTATAAAATTAAAATTATGCATTATTATATTTTGTAGATTAAGTTCTATTTCTAATGCACTTCTATCAAGAGTTTCTAATTTATTCCATACATTAGACCTGTTTTTATTAATAGACGATTCGATATTTCTTATTATTTTATCTAGATTATCTATCTCTTTTATGAAATCTCTATCTTTTATAACTTTTGGAGATTCAGGAGTTGGAGACCATCCTTCGTCGTAAAATCCAACCTTCGTTTCTGATAGAGTATTGCTAATTTTATCTCTAATAAAATCTTCCAATTGTTGTTTTAATTGATTTATTCTAGACTCATATTTTAATCTTTTCTCTGTTTGATTTACATCTAAAAGAGCAATTTTAGTAACATCATCAAAAAATCTGTTTTTTATATCGAATATTTTTTCTAAAAACATCTTATCTATGTTAAATAAAGTTTGTTTGAAATGACTTAGATATTGACTGAAAATGTTTTCTTTAGATAAAAGATAATTTATTATTTCTATTAATTTTTTATTATCATTTCCTAGTGATTTTGATTTATAAATTGATTTTGTTACTTTCTCTTTTTTACATTCTATTGTTTTACCTTGAATCGCGTAATGGAGTGGTGTTAGACCAACATTATCTTTTCTATTGAGTTCTCCGCCATTTTCAACTAAATATTTAACTATTTTTAAAGATTGTAAACCAACTGCTAAATGAAGAGGTGTAATATTTTGTTTATTAAAATTACCTGCAATTGGACACCCATTATCATAAAGTAATCTTATAATATCTAATCTACCATCTTCTGTTAAAGTTGGATTTTCTGTAGTTAATGCATAATGAATAGGTGAATTGCCTTGTTCATCTTTAACATTCAAAGCAATTTTCTTAGTACTTATAAGATCTCTTATTTTCGTAATATTTCCATCATTTATAGCTATCTCAATATCTGTAAGAATTGATGGATCCAAATCCCTTTTCGGATCAGTAGTAGAAAATATACGACCTTGTGGCTTAAATGTATTAAATCTATTAGGGGTTTTTGACATAATAATAAGTATATAATATAAGAAAGATTTTTAATAAACATCTAATTAAGATATTTATTTAATTTAAGAAAATTATTTTAGACTTCATAATTTAGTTTAGTCTAAAGTCTTTGTATCTTATACAACCTTTATTTTTCTTATCTGTTCTATAATTATTCATTGCTCTTTGATTGTATCTTTTCATCTCATCCGCCATATCTTCAGGTGTTACTCTTGCTGTTTTATGATTATGAACACAAGGATTAACTCTGCAGTTTTCATTAGTTTTGTAATAGTTAAAAATATTGTCGGAAAGTTGTTTTCCATTTTCTTGAAGAAATAGTCTATATTGATCATTCGAGTATATACCATTTACATATTTTATGTATTCATTTCTTCTTGTAGCAGTTTTAAACTCACTGAAGATTCTTCCATCAGACATCTCAGCAGGACACTCGTGATAAAAATTATCCATTATATATTCTATTTAGATATTAATATTTTTAAATTTAATTTTTGTAATTATTTTTTTTGTTTTAAAGTTGATTTAATTTTAGAATAAAGTTCTTCTTTTTTATAATATCTCCTTTTTCCATTATCAGAGAATGTTAAAGATACACCTAGATTTTTCGCGATTTTCTTTACAGCTTTCGCATGGTAATTATCTAATGGTTGAAGCTCTTTTAATGTCATATTTTTTATTGAGTTATCTTCTGTGTAATCTGACATTTCTGTTTCAGAACTCTCTTCTATTATATCTGTTTTTTTGGATTTATTTTTATTATTTAATGATGGTTTTATTTTTGGCTTTGTACTCTTTAGAGATATTGATCCTGTGTATTGTGATGTTAGTGCTGATTTGATTTCTTCTTCTAAACTTGTTAATGTTCCATTCTTTTCATTTTCTTGCAACATTTCTAATAAATCTTTTTCCTCTTCTTGTTCTTCTTCCTCTTTTTGCTTTTCTTGGTCCTCTAACTCATCTTTAGTTTCATTAGAAGAATCATCACTAAATGAATTATTATCTTCTTCTAAATCATTGTCTTCTTCTAAATCATTATCTTCTTCTGAATTATTGTCTTCTTCATCATTATCTTCTTCATCATTATTATCTTCTTCTAAATCATTGTCTTCTTCTGAATTATTATCTTCTTCTGAATCATTGTCTTCTTCTGAATTATTATCTTCTTCTGAATCATTGTCTTCTTCTGAATTATTGTCTTCAAGAGACAATTCCTCTATTTTTTCTACTTTATTTATACTATTCAACTTATCTGCCTCTAAAGTATCTTCATCTGTTTCAATTTGCTCATCCAATAATGAAGATTCTGATAATGTTTTAGATAATGATTCATCGTCTTTAATTTCAAGTGTTTGATTTTCTTCATGTAAATCATCAATATTGGCATCTAAAAAAGTTTTTAAATTTTTATGATATTGATTTAAATTAAAATCTTCTTCAATTTCATTTTCTTTTATGAAATTATTATTTTCATTATGCTCTTCTAAATTAATTTCTCGAATAGTTGGCGAATCATCTAAATCCACAACTATATCTTCATATCCTTCTTGAGGTGATGAATACTCAAAATTAAATCCACTTCCTAACATTTCTAAAAGTTTATCACTACCATTAAAATGTATTAATTTATTTACATCTATTTCAGTATCAATTTCTTGTTCATTTTCATTATCATCATCTTCATCATAATCTTCATCATTATCAGAATCATTTTGAACATTATTATCTTCATCATCAGATTCATCTTGAACTACATTATTTATATCATCATCTTCATCTAATTTATGATTTATAAACTGATTAGATAACCCTGGTTTAGAATTACTATCTCTATAATCTGAAGATTTTTCTGATATTAATGCATCATCAACACTCATATAATATCCACTATTAACACATCCCTTATCAAAAATATCTTTTTTATTTTCGCTTGTTAAACTTTTTTCTTGATAAGAACGATCTTGTCTTCTATTTTTATATCTATATTCCGATTCTGTTTCTGTAAAATTATTAGCAAGCACTGGTTGTTGATTAAGAACATGTATTTTCTTTAGTTGATTAAGATGATCAACACTCATATTTCTTACTTTATTTACACATACATCTATTTCATCATTAAATTTTTGAATACTTTTATCTATTAAATTTCGCGTATTTCTATGTGTATTTGCAATAACCCTATCAGTTTCTTCTCTTATATTCTTAATCTCTTTATAAATTAATAATAGTAGTAAAATTACAATTGCTATAACAATAATCGTTTTGTAACTAAACATAGCTTATATACTCTATTATCTAAAGATATTACCAAAAACTTACGCACTAAAAAAAATTAAAATAGAATAATATTTATAAATAAAATATATGAATATAAATACAAAAGAGATGTTTAAAACTATTGCCAAAGTAGTCGCAATATATTGCGCATTCCACATGTTTAAAGTATGTTTTGATAATGATGATATATTAAATGAGGAATTTTTAAAGAATACTCTTGGAATATCAATGGCTATAGTTATTTACTACATATTTTTAGATAGAATTCTTGAAAAATTTTAAAATAAATATTAAAATAACGCTAATTTAAAAGATTGATAATAAATAAAAATATTAAGAATATTAAATGTTTGTTCAAAAGAAAGGTTATTTCTATTATGAAAACAATGACGATCTTAGCATAGATTATAGCAAAGGATGGTTTATAGTATCTCAACTAGACAAAACAGAAGAAAGGGAAAATTTAGAAAAAATAATAAAACTTGCAAATATTCGTAGGAACATGGCTTTATACGACTGTTCTTACGAGGTGTCAATAGAAAAAGATATAAAAAATCTGGAAGAGAAAAGTATTATTAAAGGTAAAGATTTTATTCATTAATTTTTAATTTATTTTTTAAGATTTAAATTTTCATCTATATAAGCTGTATTAATTCCCATTGGTTTTGATATATTGTTTGATTCTTGCCATTCCATCACACCTGTGAATCCTGAGTCGGATATACTTGGACATACATTATTTTTTTTTTCTCTAACACAAATTGGAGGTTGAGGTGGTGTAGGATACCATTGAGAAGGTGGAAGAAAACTATATCCATAATGAGATTCAGCACTTGGATTATATGGAAGATTGTGATAATTTTCTTCTTCAATAGATTGATCCATAGAATCTAAATCCTTTTCATTTGCGATTGTTTTAATATCGTTTTCTAAATTACTAATTCTTTCTAATAAAGTATCAAGTTTAGATTCAAGATTTGATGGTTTTTGATCAGCAAAGGATTCTTTGTTTACTTCTTTATTTTCATTTTCATTTTCTTTATTTGTTAATTTATTTTCACATTGACCTGAATCACAAGAAGAATTAAATTGTTTAAAATATTTAATGTGTAATAATTCCATAACAACATAAATCAGTGTTGATACTACAGCAACAAGAAGGCAATTGACATTAGAGATCTCTTTAATTGGATTATATCTAGCAACCAGATACACTGATCCAAATATGATCAAATATCTTAGAACTTTTATTAGCAAAGAGTTATTCATTGTATTGTATAATTTATATACGATTTTTATTTTATAAATTTCTAATTAGTTTTGATTAACTATTTCTTGAATAAATAAAATTTTATTATTTATTTTAGATAATTGGTAACTATTGAATACTAAAATAGATAGTATAAAAACAACTATAAAAATTATTATAGATATTAATATTTTATTTTTATTTATAATACTGTTAAATAATGGTCGAACTGTTGAATCCATAATTTTTTGTTGAGTTGATTCTTTTTTAAACTCCTTTCTTAAACTCTTTAAAAAATTGCTTGTATAAGGTCCTATGAAACTCATATTATATAAAAAAAAATAAAAAGTTATTTCTAACTAAGTTAGGTTAAAATAATATATTTATTATAAATAACAACTATATGGAACTTATCAAAAATAGAAGAGGTAAAATGACTAAAATTAAAAAAGATGGTGAAGATTTAATAATTAATATTAAATGTCGAATTCCATTTGGAGTGGAATTTTATAATAGAAATAAAATAATAAATTTAAGTCTTCTTAATCAAAATAATGAAGAGTATAATTCAATACAAGAATTTAAAAGCTTAGAAAAACAAATAATAGAAGTTATACCTGATGAATATAAAAATACAAGAAGTTTTATTTCAAGTATCAGATCTTTAGATGAAAAAATTGGACAAAAAATAATTAGAACTTATATAAGTAAAAAGAAAGGAGAAGAATATATCCTTACTTCAGAATTTCTTAAAACTAAACATTTAGTGGAAGCGACAATTAAGTTTGACAGTGTTTGGACTTCTCAAACAAGTTACGGAGTTATGGTTAATATTTTAAATGTTAAAAGAGTTTAAAAATCAAAAGATGTTGAGCTAAAAGCAAGACCTTCCTCAGGAGAAGAAGAAGCAGTCATTTCTTTATCTTTATTATCTTTCTTTTCTTTTTTAGCTTTTTTATCTTTTTTATCTTTTTTGCTTTTTTTGTCTTTTTTAGAATTTTTTTTCTTATCTGAATTATTTTTTTGTTTCTCTTCTCTTTCTTTTTCTCTATGTTCTCTTATTTCGTCTGACTCAGTTTTAGCAGCATTAATATCTATTTTTTTGAGATTGTCTTTTGTAATCTTTTTTTCCATTTCATATGCTCTATCTAAATAAGATATATCAGGGAGATCTTTCTTTATTTGTCTATACACTGCATTTTTATAGATTTTGGCTGTTTCTTCATCTACCTTCATAAGATCCATAATTTTAGCAATTGCCTTTTGGTGAATTTCATTAGCTTGATTATTGATCATTCTTTCAAGATCATCTTCTGATCCACCATTCATGCCTTCATCGTGAGCATAGTATTTGAGTCTTCTTGATTTTGATTTTTTAGCACCACCATCAAGAGGTTTATTATTTTTCATATGAGTATCTAACATAGCTCTTAATTTTTCTGTATTTATACTATCAGATGATCCATCTAAAGCATTTTTAAAATCTGCAGTTCCAACAGAAGGAACAGGTGATTCTAAACCAGGTGTCATAAAAACGGAATCAAATCTTGACGGAGGTCTTTCAGAAGCGGTTATAAAATTGTCAGATTCAGTAGCATCATCACATTTAACTACTTGACCTTTATTGTTAGAAAGTCTGCCATTCGCACCATTATTAACAAGTTCTTCACATAATTGGAAGTTTTGTTTTTCGGCAGCAAGATGAAGAGGTGTATTACCTTCATTATTTTGACTATTAATATATTTTTTACCACCATTAGCTAAAACTTTTTGCAGAAGATCTTTATTTTCGTTCATAGCGAGATAATGAAGAATAGTATTACCTTCTTCATCTTTAGCACCAAGATCTAAATTAAGATCATAATCAAGAAGATCACTGATCGTGCTATATTTTTGTTTTTTACACATGTCTAAAGCGACTTTGCTAATTTTGTTAGTACCCCAAAAGAATCCACCATCCTGGACATCATATTGATCAGAAGTTTCTGTTAAAACATCAGGAAGTTCAGATTCAACTTTGGTATTGTAAAGATTTTCAGAAGATGAAAGTTTAATATAATCCATCGTATATATAATAATCAATTAAAATAATTTTTATATGCGGTTAAAATATATTTTATAGGTATTTTTCTAGTATATAGTTTATAATGGGCATCTATAGCGATATTGAAAATATAGATGTAGAGTTAGGAACATTAGAAAAATCAAAATCTAAGTCAAACTCATACAATATAGAAATATACGATAAAACCAATAAAAAAGATAAAATCTATATTAAATCTCCAAAATTTTTTTTTAGATCAGACAATGAATATGAATTAAGTTTAGAATCGGATGATTTTTATCAAGGATTGAAAAATATAGAAAATAAAATTAAACAAGCTTTACTATTATCAGATTTACTTCCATTTAATGAAGAATCTTTAGATGACTTATATAAATCTTTCCTATTAACTCCTCCTTGTGTAAAAATGTGTCCTTTTTTAAAATTAGAAAAACGCAATAATGAAATTATTGTATATAATAAAAACAATGAATTAGATGAAAGCCTTAAAGTTAATAAAGGTGATAAAATTCAAACTATATTTGAAGTCAGTAAAATAAGTTTTGAAAAATCAAAATGGGAAATAATACTTACTTTAGAAGCTATAAAACCTATAGTAGAGAATAGTCAACTTAGTGAATATATGTTTAAAGATTCAGAAGAATATACTAATGTAGTTTTAGATACTGAATGTAGTTAAAAATTATATTAATAAAAAATTCTAATTTTTATTTTCTTTATATTATATATATAATGGAACTTACTGATATAAGAGTAATTTTAATGGTTTTAGCCGTTGTAAGTCTTGTATACTTTTTCTTCAATAGAGACAACACCGTTCAAAATGAAGGATCTCTTGAAAATGAACACATGGAGGCAATTGACATGGACGACGATGACACCATGGAAAATTTAGATGTTGAAGATTATGATTCTATGGATGATGATGACAATCATGATGATGTATTAGACAGAAAAATCAACAGTTCAAGAAATAGTGTTCCAAAAGGATCAGGATATAAAACAGTAAATTACAAAAATGGTGAAAGAGGTCAAAGAGGTTCATGGGAAGATAATTTTGATGCTGGAAATGCAGTAATTCCAACAAACGAACATACAAACGATACTTTTGCTCCAAATGAATCTTCAAACAACAACTATGCATCTTTCCAATCTTCAGGAAATTCTACTTGTGGAAGCAATCAAGATTGTGAACCAGAAGATCTTTTTGATGCTGATAAAATGCTTCCACAAGAAGTAAATGATGATTGGTATCAAGTGCTTCCCGAACCTGTAAGTGTCAAAAATAGACATTTAATTAATGTAACAAGACCAATTGGAGTAAATACAATTGGAAATTCTACCAAAAATGCATCTTATGATATAAGAGGAACAATACCAAACCCAAGAACTGTAGTATCACCTTTCTTAAACTCATCTATTGAACCCGATCATAATATTCGACCATGCCTTTGTTAAATTAATTTTGGTATAGTTTTTAATTTAAAATTGATATTTATTTACTAAATCTAAAATATATTTATGAGTGAAAATATTTTAGCAGAAGAAGAAAAAGAGATGTTAGAAAAAATAGCTTTATTAAATGCTTATGTTATAAATTATAATAAACTTAATAATACATCAGGTGGTTTATTAGAAAAAGTAGATTTTAGTAATCCTTCTTCAACTAATAATAAAATAACATCTTTTTATGAAGATTTAAAAACTTACAATCAATCTGAAAAAGAAATTTATATCTCTAAAAAAAAAGAATCGGAAGAAGATTATACATTAAATATAGAAAATAAAAAATATTATTCCAATAATAAAATTAGATTATTCATGAAACTTATAAATGAATCAGAATGGATGAAAAAAAAATGGATTATAGAATAAAAAATAATTAAAGGAATAAAATAGTTTAACTATCAAATGTCACAACAAATCATTAAAAATCCTGCAATGTATTATTTAGTAAATCAAGAACTTAAAATGGGAAAAGGTAAATTATGTGCACAAATTGGTCATGCGACTGTAAGGGTATGTCTTCGACTTAATAAAGATGCAATTATCACAAATTGGTTTAAAACAGGTGAGGCAAAAATAACTTTAAAATCTAATCTTGAAGAAATGGAAAAACTTTATGAAAAATATAAAAACTCATCAAAATATTGGTGTATTAAAGTTGTTGATCAAGGTAAAACTCAATTACCAAAAGACTCATTTACTGTTCTAGCTTTTAGACCTGTATATAAAGAAGATATAGCAGAAGAAATATTAGAGATTAAAAATGGCAAATTACTTTGAATTTCCTGTATTTTTATTGACAGGTATTTTTCTCTTAACTCTTTTTAAAGAAACTTTCACTTTCTTTTCTCTTTCTTCCACAAGTTTAATAATATCGTTAACAACTTTAGGATTATCTATTTTTTTTTCTAAAGCTGATTTTATTACTTTATTATTAATAGGAACTTTTGTTTCTGTCTGTTGTCTCTTTAAACTTCCATCAGTTATTTCTACTTTATTTACTTTCACATCATCTAAATAAGATAATATAAATTCTTCACATGGTTTTCTCACTTTTTTTAGTTCTTTGATCTCATCCATTTTTTTTCTAACAAGATCATCTAATTTTACATATTTAATAACACTTTCTTGAAACTCTTTTGATAATTCAAGATCATCATCTTCAATTTCTTCATCATCTGATGCTACTGAGTTCTCAAAATCTGATTCTGGATATTTATTTTCGTCTGTCATATAATATACTCTCTATTTTTTTTTAAATATTAAATATTAAATATTAAATAAAGATGACTAATACATCTATATTTTTTTAAAATATAATAAAATAAAATTAATTTCCCCAAAATGCGGTGGATAGTGGATAAATTTCAACATATGGTGTAAGTGGTACTACGAATGTTGGACAGAATACTGATCCAACTGTGTATTGATAAAGGGAAGGAGTATACCACCAATATAATATTGGTTGAGTTTGGTGTTTATATCTTTTTTTCATAACTTTTTCATATAATTCTTCAAGCTCGTCATCTGAAGATGAATCATCATCATCATCTTCTTCCTCTTCTTTTTGAGATTTTTTACCACCATTTTGTGTAACAGAAGAAAATTTGTTTATTTTAGAATTTAATTGTTTAACAGCATCTTTATTGAGATCAATATTTAGTTTTGTGAGAGAATAATCAACAAGATCACCCTTTACACTTTCTTTGACTAGAAAATGATAAAGTTTGTTATTTGACTCTTGTTTTAAAGTAAAAGCAAATTTAGGGACATTACCAGTAAGATAACCGGATAAGTTATCCCATACTTGTTCAGCACACTCATCAGGAGTTTTGGCTGAGTAAGATGTTTGAAAGTCTCCTTCAATGTAGGGATTTACAAGTTGGTATTTTGTCATTCTATAACTATATATTAGAATTTTAATTTTTCAATCAAGTATAATCTAAACTATATTATTCCCTCTTATAGGTTGTTTATTTTAATTAGTTCTAATTTTCAAAACTTAATTAAAAATTGATATTCTTTAAAACTCTATAATTACTTAAATCTTAGTTATTCTATAGTGGTTATGAGTGATAAATATACTGTTGAAATTAAAACGCAAGAAGGAGGACCCATTAAAGTGCTTTTTGAAGTCCTTAAAGAAGTATTGCAAGATATAAGCATAGAAATTAAAAGAGATGATACAATTTCTGAATCAAAAAAAGAAGATTCGGAAAGCAAATCAAACAAAGGCTCCGAAAATTCAAGCGACGAATCAGATGAATCTAATGAAGGTTCAGAAGACGAATCAGATGATGAATCAAAAGAAGAATCAGAAGATGAATCCGATGAAGAATCAGATGATGAATCAGAAGATGATTCAGAAGATGAATCAGATGATGAATCAGAAGAAGAATCAAATGAAGGATCGGATGATGAGTCTGATGAAGAACAAAATGAAGAGGATAAAAAGAAAGCAGATGAAGAAAAGAAAAAGAGAGGTTATATGAGAGTGATGGCTGTTGATCAAACTAAAACAATTTTTATTCATCTCAAACTTGAATCAAAAAACTTTACAAAATTTCACGTTGTTCCTCCTAAAAAAGTAATAGGAATTAGTCTTCCACATCTTCATAGATATTTAAAATCCATGGAAAAAGACGATTCAATAACTTTTATAATGAAACAAAATAATGAGCATAATCTTTGGATTAAAAAAAGAAATTTAACAAAAAAAAGAGAAGTTGAGGATCATATTAATTTAATAGATATGGACAAAGATAAATATAAAATTCCACCTGCATCATTTGAAGCAGTTATTAAAATGCCAGCAAGTGAATTTCACAAAACTTGTAGAGAGATGAATACAATTGCAGACTATGTTGAAATACAATGTGTTAATAATAAACTAATATTTAAATGTAAAGGCGATGAAGGTGGTAGAACCGTAGAGTATGAAGATAGTAGTCAAAATGAAGATTCTGATAATGATGATACTGGAATTGTAAGAATTAAACACTCTGATGATGATAATGAAAAGAAACTTAAAATAGTAAAAGAAATTTATGATCTTAAAAATATAACTCTTTTTAATAAATTCACAAATCTTTGTGATGATATACAGATTTTTATGAAATCAAAATATCCATTGGTAGTAAGATATTCTGTCGCAAATCTTGGTCATATTTTAGTAGTATTTACACCTGTACGACAAGATAATAGTAAATTTAATGATGAAAAAGAATTATACAATGATAAAGATGAAGTGGAGTATTTAGACGATTAATTTATTACTATAATTTAATTACTTTAATTTATTTTATATTGAATCCTTTTAATAAAATCTATATTAAATATAATTTTTATTATATTCTTTATCATATTCTAATAAAATCTTGAAATATTATTTAAAACTTAAATAAGTAATATTTAAATTATGAAAAGTGTGAAAGTTAATAAAAACTCACGAAGGAGTAAAAAAATTACAGTTCAAATAATCGATGATTCTGAGCCAAATGTAGTAAGAGAAATAAAAGAAATAAAAGAGATAAAACCTATTGAAGATACCTGGGCAACAAATATAAAAAACAATCACACTATGGATATTTCTAATTATACTAAAGAAGATATTCAATTAGAACTTGACGAAATTAAAAAAGATAAAATATTACCAAATGAATGGGTTTTATGGACACATTCGTTAAGTTCAAATGATTGGTCTCTTAAAGGTTATAAAAAAATATACACTATTACAACAGTTGGAGAATTTTGGAGAATTTTTAATAACTTTTCAAAACTTGGTCCAGACTGTTTTCATATCTACATGATGAAAAAAAATGTAACACCTATGTGGGAAGATAAAGCAAATAGAAATGGTGGAATATGTTCTTTAAAAATAGATTTTGATAAGTCTTTTTCAGAATACGAGGATATTTGTAAAAATGTAGTGTTAAATAAACTTTTGATAAATGAAGGAAATGATATTAATGGAGTATCTTTTAGTCCAAAAATAAATTCAAGATGTTCATTTGCTATTATTAAAATTTGGAATGGTCGTGCTAAAAACAATATTATTGATCTTCTCGATATAACTCTTAAAGAAAAATATCAGAAAAATAGTTTACAATATAAAGAAAATGTACCTGAATACTAAATTTTAAAACAACTTACAGTCCCTGATATTTGTATTGTGTCTGAAGAGTTAATAGATTGATTAACTTCAATACACCTTAATCTTGAAATATATTCTGCATATATATTTTTGGTTTTTTTATCTATTGTTTCATCATTTTGTATTTTATCTTTTAGGTGTCTAAATAATTCATTGATAATATCTGAAAGTGAAAGACCATGTTCTTTAATTAAATTTTCTATTTCATTATAACTTTCTTCAATACTTGAATTTGTAAGATATTGTAAAATATTTCCAATTTGATCTTTGCTTGGATACCCAAAACATTTGTCTATTTTAGATTCTGTAATTTTATCATATATCATTCCAAGTGATTGTAAATTATTTAAGACTTTTCTTAGATCTCCATTTGATATTTTTATTAATGAATCAATACCAGATTTAGTAATAGTTAAATTCTCTTTTTCTGATATTTTTTTTATAATTTTAGTCATTTCTTTATCAGGGATTGGTGAAAATCTAAAACAAGTGCATCTTGATTGTAATGCTTCATCAATATTTTTAATATAGTTGCATATCAAACAAAAACGTGTATTACCTACATAATTATCCATAACATATCTCAATATAGATTGAGCATCTTCTGTCATTGCGTCAACTTCATCAAGGATTATAAGTTTATATTTTTGATCACCACCTGATAATTTTTGAAAATAATTAGTTGAACTCGCAAACTGTTTTATTTTATTTCTTACCAAATCTATTCCTCTATCTTCAGAAGCATTGATTTCCATAACCATAAAACTATAACTGTCTCCATATATCTGTCGTGCATATGCTTGAATTGTTGATGTTTTACCTGTACCTGGTGGGCCATAAAAAAGTATGTGTGGTAAACTTTCATCTTGAATAAAAACTTTTAATGAACCCATTATTTTTTCATGTGATGCAATATCGGATAATTGTTTTGGTCTATATTTCTCTATCCATGGTAGATTTGTGTTGTTTTCTTTAGTTGTTTTATTATCTATATCATCGTCTGAATAATCATCAAAAGGGTTAAAATCATTCATAAACTAGTTAATCTATTTAATCTTAAGTGTTTAAATAAAAATCAAATTTAATTATCATAATACTCATAAATAATTCATTTACTTATCAATAAAATCAATCAAATAGTGTTCTGCTATATATAGTCCAGATTTTGTTTTAATAAGTGTAGTCATAAATTGATCTTTAAGTTCTGGATATAGTGATTCGCTGATATCAATAAAAATACGTTTTACAGGTTCATTTGTATCAACCGGTAAAGGTGCATAATAATTTTTTATATTTTCAATTTCATCTTCTTTAAATTGGGCTTTTTTTAAATTAGGGGAAAGGACTTGCATAAATATATGTTCATGTTCACAAAATGTACAAATATCTTTCTTCTCTGTATTAGTATTATCTGTATAGTTAAAAAAGATAAAATCCCCAAAAAAATTGCATTTAGTACATTTACAATTATATCTTTTCAAAGAAAGATTAATTTTCACACAAGAAGGAGGTATTTGAATTAATTCATCATTAAAATCATTTTCAGTAAAATGGAATTGCGAAATATCCATTTTTTGATGATTTATTAAGTAAAGATATTAAGTATTTTCAATATTTATGAATCAATAATAGAATTTAATTTTTTATTAGTTATAAATTTAAAATTAATTTTATTTATTAGTTTATTAAAATGGAATATTTAACTAATCTATTTTTAAAAACAAGGGCTTACATATCAAACACCAAAAACTATTTCTTTGATGTTGATTCAGTTAAAATATACTCTAAAGGTCTTAATCAAAAAACAAATATAAAAAACTACACTATTCGGTTTTACATATTGAGATACTTAGTAAGTATAGAAAAATGTGTTGGTTACTTGTCAGGTAATATAGAACTTGAAAATTATTTATCTGATAAATTTGATATAGATGAAGGGAAAATACATCTTATTAAAAAAAATAAAAATGGAAAAAAAAATATAATAGTTGATCTTGATAATTCAACTTTAAAAGATATAATTATCGAACTTGACAAAAGAACTAAAATAGAAGAAAAAATAGATTCTAAAATAGTAACTGTATTTAAATTAGATGAAAATTGTATTAAACAAGTTGCTAAGAGTTATAAAGAACATTCTCCTCTTAATGACCACACTCTTGAGAATATACTTTTATTCAATGATTTAGATTACAACAAAGAATCTCTTGTAAAAATAGAGTATTTTGAGAAAGGTAGAATGATTAAATTAGAGTATAAAGTGATTGATATAGCCCATTTACATATAAATGATATTGTAAATGGTGTAGAAGTTTAAATAATGCGTTAAAAATAGATAAAAAAATGAAATAAAATTAGATTAAAAATAAACTTAAAAGTATATAGATATATAACAAGAATGGATGCCGAAGTTTATGTTTACGATGATAAAATTAAACCTATAGATAGAGTTGAATTTAGTATATTCCCTAACGAAGAAAAGAAAAAGATTTCAGCAGTTAGAGATGATCCAAATGGTATAGATATTGCGGAGCTGTATGACAATGTTGAACCTAAAAGAGGTGGATTAATTGATCCAAGATTAGGTCCTCCAGGTACAGATATGGATTGTGCAACATGTGGTCTTAACTCATCTAAATGTGTTGGTCATTTTGGTCATATTTCTCTAGCTGAACCAATTTTTCATATAGGTTATCTTCAAATTGTTAAAAGAATATTATCATGTATCTGTTTAAGATGTTCTAAATTATTAATTCATAAGAATGAAAAAGAAATTGCAGAAATGTTAAAAAATAAAACTGGTAAAAATCTTTTAAATGAAGTGAAAAACTTAACAAAAAATATAACACATTGTTCAAAAGCGAATTATGGTTGTGGCACACCTGTATCTAAAATTAAAATAGAGATTAATAAGACTTATGTACAAATATTATTAGTTGCCGAAATAGCAATGGCACCGGGGTCGTTTGAAGGGGCAACCGAAGATGAAGGTTTAGATGCTTCTAAAAGGAAGTTAAGACAAATTCTAAGCCCTGCTAAAGTATATGCAATTTTGTCAGGTATTTCTGATACTGATTGTAGAATTATGGGTATGGATCCTACAAAATCTAGACCAGAAGATATGATTCAACAGATATTTACAGTACCACCTGTTCAAGTCAGACCTTCAGTTAAAGCAGATTATATGCAATCATCAACTATGGAAGATGATTTGACACACAAACTTGCAGATATTATTAAAGCTAACATTCGAATTAGAAAGTACAAAGAAACAATTGGTGATGGTGATGCTTTAATGAAATATGGTCCTGATCAGATCCAACTTTTGCAATTTCATGGTTCTACTTATTTTGATAATGCATCAGTTTCTTTACCAAAGGCTGAACAAAAATCAAAACCAATTAAATCTTTATCAGAAAGGTTAAAAGGGAAAGAAGGTAGAATTAGATCTAATCTTATGGGTAAACGTGTTGACTATTCTGCACGTACAGTAATTACACCTGATCCATCATTAGATATGAATCAGTTAGGTGTACCTGTTACTATAGCTAAAAATATTACATTCCCTGAAATTGTAACACCTGAAAATATAAATAGGTTACAAGCCTTGGTAAAAAGGGGAAGAAATAAATACCCTGGTGCTAACTTTGTTTTTCCAATATCTAATTTTAAATCTGGTAAAAGGCTACTCCCTATAGATTTAAGATATAGAGAAGGTGGTGTTGATCTCAGAATTGGTGATGTTGTTGAACGTCATATCGTGAGTGGTGATTATGTGCTTCTTAATCGTCAACCAACACTGCATAAACTTTCTATGATGGGTCATAAAGTTAAAATCTTAGATGATCTTAGATTAAATACCTTTAGACTTAACCCATGCGTAACAACCCCTTAACTTATAGGGGGTAAAAGTTAGATGGTCAAATATCTGGCTAGTGTCTATTAATACTTTTTGAAATAGATGCAACACATCTTGTAGCGGGAAACTCCTAAAGCTTCTATTACAACTTATTAATGGAAACGTTAATAAGGACCACAGTTAATTTCTGTTATCGTGTAAAAAGATAGAAGATGTAACAATGGACAATCCGCAGTTTAGTTTCTTAACTATAAAGAATGAAACGGCTTCAACGACTGAACGGGTGTGGGCTTTTTAATAAGCTTAAGATACAGTCTAGTCCTTGCAGAAATGTAAGGTAGTAACGTATAATGCTGATAGATCAATGTCAGTAAAAGTAATACGCTCTTAATGAGATAAACGTTTTGCTAGTATTGTAATTTCAATGCGACATACCTTGTAGCGGGAAACCCCTAAAGCTTCTAATACTACTTTTATATGGAAACGTATAAAAGGACCACGGTTAATAGCCGTTCTCGAGTAATAATTAGAAGATGTAACAATGGGCAATCCGCAGTTTAGATTCTAAACGTTAATGATTTTCGTAAGAATCGGCTTCAACGACTGAACGGGTATGGGCCTGATAGTTTAATCAACTAGAAGATGGCTTAAGATACAGTCTGCCCCTCTGGGAAACCTTAGGGATCAAGCGTTTGATGGTGATAAGCTCATTCTGTCACCAACAGTAGACTGCTTCTAGAGTTAGTAGAGAAACTTTAGGAGGTTAACAGTGTAACTCTACTTTTAATATAATCTGCTAGTCTTAATATTTAAGATATTTAAGGCGAAACCTTCAAACTGTTCGGGGAAGCCCTAAAGCTTGACATACCAAGTTGTTATGGAGACGTAACAATGGCTCTAGAGAGAAACTAGAGATAAGGTAATAATTGTCAAGATAACTCGAAAGAGTAATGGGTGACCCGCATCTAATTGTCTTATTGAGGAATCAAAAGACAAAAGTTCAGAGACTTTATGGAGGTTGGCGTTTAATACGCTTAAGATAAAGTCCAATGGCTCAGTGAAAATTGAGATGCTAGGGAGTAAAGTTCTTAGTCTTAGACTTGAACATCTCTTGAATTGGAAATGAACATCTTCGCCCCACAAAGTATACAAACGGCGATAGAATTAGAAAAAATGGCTGATGTTAAAAGGCAAGTAATTTCACCAGCCTTATCAGTGCCGATTATCGGTGTAATTCAAGATTCTCTTTTAGGTGCGTACAACATGACACAGCCAAATATGAGAATTGACTACAGAGACGCTATGGACATCGTATCATATACAACTATCGATGATTTTAGCGACTTTAAAAAGAAAGAATACAAGGGAACTGATTTATTCTCAATGATTATCCCAAAGAAGATTTCTACTAACAGAGGAAAATTCGTATTAAAAAGAGGCGAATTAGATCCTGAAAAAGGTGTTATGAACAAGAGTATGTTAGGTTCTAAAAAACCAAACTCTATGGTACATCTAATTTGGGATGAGTACGGTGTAGAAGAAACTAAGAATTTCTTAGATAATATCCAACGTATGATTAATCAATTCAACTTGATGAATGGTTTCACTTGTGGTATTGGAGACATAGATATCAAACGTGAAATAGTAGAAAAGATAGAGACTATGAATCAAACAAAAAAACTAGAAGTTAAGCATCTTATAACTGAACTTGAGAACAACCCTGATCTTATGGATGAAAACTTATTTGAGATGTCTGTATTTTCAGAACTCAATGCTATTTCTGAAGAGGTTTCTAAACTAATTATTCAGAATATGGATAAAGATAACAATTTCTATATTATGGCGATAGGTTCTGGATCAAAAGGTTCACCATCTAATATTGGTCAGATGGGAGGATGTATTGGACAAACTGCAGTTGAAGGTAAAAGACCAAAAAAGAAACTTAACGGTAGAGCACAACCATACTTTTACCAAAACGATGATAGTGCAGAGGCTAGAGGTTTTATTGAATCTTCCTTTATTGAAGGGTTAAGACCAACTGAATTTATTTTCCACAATATGGGTTCTAGAGAAGGTCTTATAGATACAGCTATTAGGACAGCCGAATCAGGTTATATTCAGAGAAAACTTATTAAAACCATGGAAGATATCTCTGTTAAATACGATGGGACTGTAAGAAATTCTAACGACACTATTATACAGTTTACTTATGGTGACTGTGGAATAGATACAACAAGACAATACAAACATACATTAAAATCTATGGAATATAGTGACGATGAGTTTGATAAAGTTTATAAATTTAATAAAGACGAACTTAAAAAAGTGGACATAACTAATGGAGATAATGAAAATTATGTTAAACAACTCAAACAACTTAGAGATAGTATGAGAATGTCTTTGGTTAAAGTATCTCTTAATTATAAAGTATTTAATCCAGACTATATGTTACCTATTAACTTTACAAGGATCATAGATAACACTCAACACGAGGATCTCCCAAGTAAAGATAAGTTATCTGCTAAATATGTATTAAATAAACTAGAAGATTTAATTGAATATAAAAACACTATGTTAGCTTCTGTATCAAAAACAGAAATAACTAAAGAAGGGGATAAAAATATTAAATTAAAAGACGAAAGAGTAGCTAAGACCGCTTTTAGATACGCGTTACATAACTACTTATCACCAAAAAGAGTAATTATGGAATACAAATTTAATAAAGCTCAGTTCGATAGAGTTATTGAACAAATCATTAATGGATTCAATAATTCCGTTGTCAATCCTGGTCAAATGGTCGGTATTTTAGCTGCTCAATCTATTGGTGAACCAGTAACACAACTAACTCTAAACTCTTTCCACTCTGCTGGTATTGGAGCTAAAGGTACAGCCAATCTTGGTGTTGGTCGTGTTAGAGAGTTGTTGAGTTTCTCCAAGAATATTAAAACACCCATTATGGAAATCTTTTTAGAGGATCAATATAAAAAATCTAAAGATATGGCTAATAGAATTGCTTCCCATATTAAATTCACAACAATTAACGACATTCGTGATAGAATAGATGTATTTTATGATCCCAATCCATATAAAAAAGAAGGATTTATGGAAAAAGATGGTGTATTTAATATTTTCCATTCTCACAATCCGGGTAAATATAGTTGTCAATCTGAAATTAATAACTTACCTTGGTTACTTCGACTAGAACTTAATAGAGAAAAAATGATGGAAAAAGATATTACTTTGTTAGATATTAAATCTAAATTTTGTTCATTTTGGGAAAAAAGATATCAAAGCACACGGTCTCTTAAAAAAGATGAGAAAAGATTAATGGAAAAAGTACAACAATTAGCAGTATTAAGCAATTCAGATAATGATAGAAATCCAATTATCCATATTAGATTTGATATGATTAACTATGACTTTGGAACTATTGTTAAATTTACTGATACTATTATTGATACTTTTAAACTTAAAGGTATGGAAAGCATTGAAGATATTTTAGATGTGAAAAAAGAAAGGGCTGTTGTAATTGATAAAAAAACTAATGCTCTTAATAAAGAAGAAGAATATGTAATCTATACTAAAGGTGTAAATTTAGTCGACATCCGATATATTAATGGTATTGATCTTCAAAGAACAATTGGCAATGATGTTGTTCTTATTTATGAAGAATTTGGTATTGAAGCCGCTCGAACTGCACTGTTGACGGAGTTAAGAAAGATTATCGATGATTCTAAATCCAATTATCAACATGTGTCTATATTATTGGATGTTATGACATCGAACGGTAACTTAATCTCAGTTGATAGACATGGACTTAATAAAGTTGATACTAACCCATTTGCCAGAGCTTCTTTCGAAAAAACAATTGAACAGTTCATTAATGCTTCTGTCTTTTGTGAAACAGATACTATGAACTCAGTATCTTCTAGAATTATGGCTGGATTAGTAATTAAAGGTGGTACTGGTTCAATTGATCTAGAAATGGATACAAATATGTTAGAAAAATCTGAATATATTGAACAAACATATTTATATGAAAAATCAGAAGCGCAAGAAATTACGTTAGATCCTGTTATTAAAGATACAATTGAAGGTGAGGAAAAAGATGACATATTTATGCCTTTCTAAAATTTGATTTAGAAAATATTTAGTTTTATTTAGTTAATGACAATTTTAAATTTAGTTAATAATCAAGAAATTATAGATCTTGGTCTGAATATTGATCTTTTAAAAAAATATATTAAAAATTACTTTGAAAATAGTTCAATTAAAAAGTTTATTGATTCAAATGAAATTAATTTAATAATACCATATGAACTAAGCGAATTATGGATAAAAGATTCAATAAAAGGCAAAATATCCGGAAGAGGTAATGGATCTTTTGATGTTATTAAAGACAATATTGGTATTGAAATTGCATGTATGAATTTTAACGCTACAAAAACATCAAATGAGAAATCAATTATCCAAATATTTAATTCGGATGATTTAGATAAGCTATTTGAACAAAATAAAGAAATGGAGATTATGAATATTTTTAAACAAGCAATAACTAAAAAATATAATAATAAAATAGAAAAAATTTACTATATATTTCTATTAACTTCATTAAAAAACATATATTTGACAATTTTCAAATTTGACAAGACCAAAATTATTGATCTAAAATCTAATAAATTCTTAAAAAAATCTTTAATTATTGATGGATTTATAAATAAAGAAGAAGGAACAACTAAAATATACAAATCTAAAAAAAGATTCGAAATAAGGCTTCGAAATAATATTCTTAATCGTTCTCTAATACTTTATTAATTTTTTTTATTATTAAATCTACAACAGGTACTGATACTGCATTACCTGCAAGTTTATATAATCCTGAGTTACTAATTCCATCTAATTTATAATCTTTTGGGAATCCTTGAAGATTAAAACATTCTTTTGGAGTTAACTTTCGAATTCCCTTATTGTCTTTAATTATTGGAACATTATGACCACCTGTACCCATATTTGCAGTTAATGTTGGAACATTATTATTTTTATTTTCTCTGACATAAAATCGTCTGTATTGATAAACAACATTATCTTTAATATTTTTGGTTATTTTTTCAAATATTTTTGAATAAATTGCAGAATCTTTTGTGTAATAAAATTTATTATCAGGATTTTTTTCTAAGAAGCTTCTTATCGGTTTATTTTTAGTTTCAGTAAATTCAAAATTAAAATTGTCTGCATCTTTTTTATTTTTAAAACCAATTATATAAATTCTTTCTCTATTCTGTGGTATTGTTGTTATCTCTTTTGTATTAAGTACTTTATATTTTAATATATAACCTTCTTTTTCTAAATTTTGTTCAATAGTTTTAAATGTTTTGCATTTATCATGAGTTGTCAAATTTTTTACATTTTCTAAAATTAAAATTCTTGGTTTATATTTTTTTATTATTTTTAACATAGACCAAAAACAATTTGATCTTTCATCTTTGAATCCTTTTTGTTGACCTGATATTGAAAAAGGTTGACAAGGAAATCCTGCACATAATATATCATGTTTTGGTATGTCTTTTAATTTTACATTATTTAGATTTGTTGTATCTAATTTTATTTTGTGATTTTGATCAAATATAATTTTAGAATTTTTACAAAAGTCATTCGCATAAGAAATCTCATAATTTTCATATTTATTAAAAACTGTACTAAAAGCCCCTGTCCCTGCAAATAAATCTATAACTTTTAATTTTGACATATAATAATTTCTAATAAATAAATTTTTAAATTCAAATTTATATATTTATAAACATAAATAATAATAGTAATAGAGATTATCTAAGTTCCAATAAATAATCTACACCCTTTTTATTTTCAGCATAATTCTCTTCTTCAGTCGAATCAGCTCCAAGAGGATTTTTAGTAATTGCTAAATCATAATGTTTTTTCATTTCTATAAGATCAGGTAAATTTCTTTTAAACCTCACTCTATAATCATGTTCCCAGTATTTCTTTGCAGTATAATAAATCTCTTTTATTTCATCATCTGTAAGTTTAGGTCCCATTGTAATGGCTTGTGAATAACCCATTTCCTTTGGTATATAACACATCGATAGAGGTAATCTAAATAAGTATTTATCCTTAATAAATCCTCTTCCAGGAACATAACAATCTTCACCTGCACCATATAGATCACCCGGAACACCACACCAATACCCATCCTCTTCATCTGATGGTTTGGTCCATATATTATCCAATCTTCTTCTATACCAATCAAAAATGAGATTTATCGGATTAAAATATAGAGGACCTACAGGATCTTCTTCTAATCTTTCTCCCGTAAAAGGATCCCACATATTTTTAAATATAAAAGCTCTTTCTTCTTCATCATAAAATGAATCATTATCTATTGGATCTTGTTTAGTTAATCTTAATGCTTTTATTTCAATTTCAGTATACTCGTCAAACTTATTTTTGTAAGGGGATAATTCTTCTTTTGATTTTTTCTTTTCTCTTTTTTTATTAAGTTTCTTTCTTAATCTATCTACTGCAGTATCTTGCAGTAACTCATTTAATTGATCTAAATTAGACTCAGTATGACCAAAGTCCATAATTTATAAAAGAAATAAATTTTTAATATTCAAATTTTAGGACCAATATTACGTATATATTAGACTTAAAATTATTTATGGTTGTATATCGTAATTCATTCTCATATATAACCATTAATTACATTAATCTTCTCCAAATATAAATTTTCACTATAAGAGGTCCAGAAATAATCAAAAAAATTGATTCACTTAAAATTGACTTTTAAATTATCTAAAGACAAGGTGTTCATTAGTAGTATCAATTTAAATCTATGGTAAACGCAAGAAATAATAGTAAGCCTGTTCTTTATAGTAAATTAGATGTCTCTAAAATAGAATTCACACAGATGGATACAAAATCAAAAGAACAAAATAGAAGACAATTCACAAGTTGGATTAGATACGGCAATGGGAATTTAGTATTTCAAACACCTGAGATTCAACTCACTTCTCATGGTATTCCACCAAAAGAAGGCAAAGATGGCTCAGAATGGTTCAAAGATGATCTGGAAAGATCTTATATTAAACTTCCATTAGATGAAAATCAAAATAGAGTGTCTACATTTAAAAATTTATTGAATAATTTTGATGAACATGCTAGGAATAATCTTAAAACTATTTTTGGTAGTGAAAAATCAGCTAAAAAATATCATTATAATCATGTTGTAAAAACCCCACAAAGCAATGCAGAGGTTAATGATGATGATGAAGATGAAGAAGAGGAAAATTCTAATAATGATGAAAAAGTAAAAATTCCAAAACCTGATTATATTAAAGTAAAACTTGACCTTAATTGGGAAACAAAAAAATGTGTAACACCTGTGTTTGTAAAGAATGAATCAGGAAAACCTGAAAGAGTTAAAGTTGATTGCATTAGTGATCTTGAAAAGTTTGTAGGTTATAAATCTAAAATTATATGTGTTATTATGGCTAACAAAGTTTGGGCCAGTAAAACGGCTGATATGACAGGAGCAAGACAATGTGGCATTACTTTTAAATTAATACAAATATCAATAGACAATTCAGATAGACAATCTTCAGGAGCAAGACAAGATTTCACTGAATATGCTATTATTAACGAAAATGAAGACAATGATGATGATGATAATGAAGAAGCAGAAAAAGCTGAAGAAGCTGAAGAAGTTGAAGAAGCAGAAGAAGCTGAAGAAGTTGAAGAAGCAGAAGAAGCTGAAGAAGAGGAAGATGAGGAAGAAGCGGAAGAAGAGGAAGAAGAGGTAGATGATGAAGATGAAGAAGAGGAAGAAGAGGTAGATGATGATGAAGATGAAGATGAAGAAGAGGAAGAGGAAGAAGAAGTTGTTGTTACAAAAAAGAAAACTAAGTCTTCGAATGGAACTAATAAAAAATCAGCTAAATCTAAGTCTAAGTCTAAATAGACATATATAAAAATTTTAAAACATTTATTTAGTTAATAAAATAAATAATTATTTAATAAAACAAATACGTCTAATGATAAATTATAAGATGTATTTTTATTTATGGAGATTTTAAAAATAGATCAAATAGATTTTAATTTAATTGACTATTCTGAAACATATTCTTCGAACGCAAAATATTGCCACCATGTTAGGTATAATAAAAAAGAGTTTTTTCTAAAAACTCCTCCAATGAGAATAGATACACTCTTTGTTAAAAAGAAAATTATAGAAATAGGCTTAGAAATTAGTGTAGAATTAGATAATTTTTTTAAAGAATTAGATAATAAATTAGTAAATGATTTTAAAGAAGAAAATGGATATAAAGTTTTTAAAGTGACGACAAAAAAAATGTTATTAGAATCAGGTGTATATTCAAGAGGTTTAAAACTTAAACTACCAAATACAGAAAATTTTAAAACCCTTATCTATAATAAAAATAAAGAAATAATAGATAGTTCAGAACTTAAAATTAATAGTTATATTAGAATAGGTCTTGAACTCAGTTCAGTTTGGTGTAATCAAAATGGCGTTTTTGGTCTTTACCTTAAACCTCATCAAATAAAATTAGAATCAAATAAAAATTGTCATATCGATAATTATAATAATGATTATAGGTTAGATGAAATAGTCGAACTTAACAAAAGCAATAATCTAGTTTTAGAATCAACATTAGATACAGTTATAAATGATTTCAATAATACAGAATATACTTCAAGTGCATCAGACTATTAATTTGTTTATTTATTAAAAATATTTATAAATAAAATTTAAGAACTCACTGCAAGAACATTTGATCTTTCAATTTCTTTTGAATCTACACCTGATATAAAGGGTGCCATAATTTCTAAATCGGTTGCTTTCTTATTATAGACATATTTAAAGATGTGAAAAATAACTTCCACAGTTCTAAATTGGAACTCAGGAACACTTTGGAGAACAGACGGATCAATATTTCTTTCCATAATCTGTTCAAATATCCTCTTTATCATGAATGCATCGCATCTTTTGGTTTCTATAATTTTATCAACACGACCAGGTCTGATTAAATCTTTATCTAAATTATTAATTCTTGATGTTGTCATGATAAAAGTGGTACCTTCTTTACATAAAGTACCATCTAAAAGATTCAAAAAATAGCTCAGAGTTAATCGATCATTTTCAGAACTAGTAACATTTAGTACTGTATCTTCAGTAGCACCTTCTTTACGAGGTCTAACAACATCTGTCATAACATCAATATCTTCAAAAACTAAAACACCTCCTGAATCACAATTATCAGAAACATGATCAAATAACGCTTTTAGTTCTTTATTAGTACGCACATTCTTAAGATCAATGTAATAAGGATTTTTACCTAAATAGCAACATATAGCCTTTATTGTTGTTGATTTGCCTGTTCCTGCTTCTCCATAAAGGCATAATCCAAGTTTATGAGGTAATTGTAATCTTTTTAAAA
>Ga0207920_1000001_pt1 | contig 120960 bp, 114 predicted proteins | sample DeeseametaMP0204_FD_184218 | JGI IMG/M metagenome (GOLD analysis project Ga0207920, IMG submission 184218) | Marine microbial communities from the Deep Atlantic Ocean - MP0204 (SPAdes) | ecosystem: Environmental > Aquatic > Marine > Oceanic | place: South of Cape Verde, Atlantic Ocean... | reverse complement strand
CACCATTAATTAGAGAATCTCTCAGCATTTCAATAATTTGTTGTTGATGTTGAATAGTTAAATCTTTCAGTTCAATGTCTCTTTTGTTATCCTTTTCTTCTAATTTTCCGATCATGCAATTATTTTGATGTCTATAAAGACTAGGACGATGCGAAATTGTAAAATCACAATGCTTGTATATATAACTTTTAACTTTTTCAGTTTGATGGTACTTAACTGTTATTTTACTGTTATTTTACTGTTACAAAATGTTACACTAGAATTTAATTTTCGTGCTATTTCTACTTTTCCAATATGTGTTTTTGAGTGTCGATGCTTGTACCAGTTCCCACCATTATCAGTAGAATATTTACAAATTTCACATGAATATTTCATTATATATTCTTTTTATAAAAAAAATTTATAAAATAAACCACTTCCAGTTTGGAATAAAAAACTTCCAGTTTGGAAGTAAAAACTTCCAGTTTGGAAGTATGAAAACCCATTTTTTTATAGTATTTTAACTCATTTTTTTGCTTTATTTTTGCTCAATAAAATGTAAATTATTTTATTAAAAACTTAAATAAAGTCATATACTCAACTATAAATCACAATCTATTTTATTACACAAAAAAATTAAATTCCTAAAAAAAAAGTTAATTTTTGATTTCATTACACAAATTTTGTGTAGAAAATCCAAATTCTTCCCCACAGATAAATATTTTAAAAAAATGTGTACAAAAATATGCTGTTTTAAGGGTCTTAGAATCAATCTAATTATAATGGTTCTATAATAATATTGTTTTAGGGGTCTTAGAATCAATTAAGTTATAATGATATTAGAATAATTAATTTTTAGGGGTCTTAAAATCGATTAAATTATAATGATATTAGAATAATTAATTTTTAGGGGTCTTAGAATCGATTAAGTTATAATGATTTTATAATGGTTTTTATACTAATAGTGTGTTAAGGGTCTTAGACTCAATCTAATTATAATGGTACTAAAATAATTAAATTTAAATGGTCTTAGAATCGATTAAGTTATAATGATTTTATAATGGTTTTTATAATAATGTTGTTTCAAGGGTCTTAGAATCGATTAAGATATAATGATTTTATAATGGTTTTTATACTAATAGTGTGTTAAGGGTCTTAGACTCAATCTAATTATAATGGTACTAAAATAATTAAATTTAAATGGTCTTGGAATCGATTAAGTTATGATGATTTTATAATGGTTTTTATAATAATGTTGTTTCAAGGGTCTTAGAATCGATTAAGTTATAATGGTATTAGAATAATTAATTTATAGGGGTCTTAGAATGATTTGCGTATAATATCAAACAACATATATACCAAATAATAAAGTTATTTTATATTTAGGTTTTTGAGTTTTATTTTTATATTTTCCTTTTTTTAGAATTGTCATTGTAAGTTAAAGTTGGAATATCTTTTTTATTTGGTTTAAGAGTTTTTACTAAATCAAAATTAATAGTTAGTTTAGGACATATAAACTTATTTATTTTATCTTCTAATTTTTTTTCATCTGTAAACTGAATTAATTTCTCTAAATCTTCTTTATCTTTTAGAAAATCTTTAATATTTTCTTGAACTTCACCTAGACCATTCCCGACTGTAGGTTTAAGTTTTTTATTAAAATTATGAACTGTTAATATAACTTCTTTAATGAGAGGTTTTATTATTAATTCATTTGTTAATATTCCTTTTTTATCAATTAACCATTCACTAATATTTTCAGCAACATTTTTTTTAATATAATAAGTTTGTCTACTTGTATCAGTTACAAATATAGATTGTTCTTTAATATTTTTTTTCTTGACTTTATTTAGAATAAACCGACCTAAAACTTCATGAAGTGTATTATGACGAAATGATGCTAATATTTCTTTGGCTAAATTGCTTTTAGGTTTAATCATTTCATAAAAATCTTCATAATCTAATTCTTCAAGTGAAGGATTATCGGAAAGATCACTAAATAAAGTCTTAGTTGCAGAACTGCTTCTTTTTGTAGTATTGGTAATAGTTTGTCTTAGTGCAATAATAAGTTCCTTTAATTGATCTCTTTCTTTTAAAACCATTTCATGTTTAACTTTCATTTCAAACTCTTTATTTTTATTAATGCAACCAACTTTCTTGTGCTTAGAAAGACCACTTTGATGTTTATATTTATTTTTGCAATATTCACACTCGAAAATTGGTTGAGATTTGGATAACTCAGGATAATTGGGGATAAATTTGGATAAATTTTTATTTTGCAAGTTTAATAGGTTTACTTTTTCAATATGTTTTTTTGAACGATTATGCTTGTTCAAATTTGATTTATCTTCAGATGAATAACTACATAAATTGCATTTATACATCATTATATATTCTTTTTATAAAAAAAATCTTATTTATTTGCTTAGTACAAAAACTACCAGAAACTAGTACAAAAACTACCAACTAGTACTAAAACTACCAAGTAAAAATGAGTTATTTTTATAGTATTTTAGCCAATTTTTGCGCTCATTTTCTGCTCAAAAATATTAATTTTTTTTATATTTTTACTAAATAATGTCATATAGTTGCATAAATTATAGAATTCATAAAATAGTAAAGAAATTTAAAGTTTTCAAAAAAAAAGTAGATTTTTGGTTTTTCAACACAAACTTTGTGTGTAAAAATTTAAATCTTACCCACAGATAAATACTTTAAAAAAATGTGTACAAAAAATACAGTTTTAAGGGTCTTAGAATCGATTCAGTTATAATGATTAATTTTTAAGGATCTTAGAATCGATTAAGTTATAATGGTTTAATAATGGTTTTTCTAATAATATTGTTTTAAGGGTCTTAGAATCGATTAAGTTTATAATGATTAATTTTTAAGGTTCTTAGAATCGATTAAGTTATAATGGTTTAATAATGGTTTTTCTAATAATATTATTTTAAGGGTCTTAGAATCGATTAAGTTATAATGGTTTAATAATAATGTATATATACGAATAATAAGCTTATTTTAAGATAAGTAAATTAAACATCTAATAAAAGTAAAAATATTAACTTAATAAATGAAAATTTAAAAAGGTAAATTAATGGATAGAATAAATTTTTCAATTGCATTTTCATAAAAACATTTATCTTCTTGAAATTTTTTATAATTATTCATACCCATTTTGATACGTTCATTTATCGGAATTTTTTGAAGTTTTTTAATAGAATCATAAATTTGGTCTTCATTTATAATACATAAATCAGTGCCATTTCTTTTTTTAATAATTTGGGAACATTTAATTAAAATACCAGAAGTTTCATCTACCATTTCATTCATGGGACTCATATCTGAAGTAATCACTAAAGATCCTAATTTACGAGCTTCATTAATGTAATGCCCATAACCTTCCACAATACTTGGACATAAATGAATTCCAATTTTATTTTTATATTTAATGAATTCTTGATAAGGTAATAAATCTGTATATATTTTGACATTTTTATTTTGATAATGTATAAGAGGTTTGACATTTTGAAAACATTGTCTTGTGCAAGTTATTATTAACATAGGTAAATCGTCATATTTATTCCAACATTTGATAATTGCATCTGTTTGTTTCCAATGGTGTTCACCTGCACTATGCAATAATACATTCCATTCTTTTTGAGTTTCTATTTTTAAAATATTAGACGAAAATTTGATTAAAATTATTTTGTATTTTAAATTGTTTTCTTTTTTAATTTTCATTGCCCAATTGTATCCAATATTATTTCTTGCCAATATATAGTCTAATTTTCTATATTTATCTATATCAGCACTTCCTTTTGTAAAAAATAGTTCATGATTAATAACTAATGCATTTAGTTTTGAATTATTTAGTTGCTCTTTTATTATTGCACTAATATGAATATTTAGATCAACTATATGAGTAGTATTTTCTCTAAATAATTTAATTTTAGGGAATTTCTTTTTAATTGTATTTTCTAATATTAAAACATCGTTATTTAAACCTTTTGTAGCATATGGAATATTAATTCTAATAAACATTATAATATATGGAGATATATTAAAAACAATAATATTAATTATATTAATTATTTAATTTTGAGAAATCAAGTATTTTATCAACTCTATTAATCATAAAATCTTCATGACTAATTATTATAACAGTTTTGTCTTTTGTAAATTTAATTAGCAACCTTTCTAACATCTTAACAGTATTTTCATCTAATGATGATGTTGGTTCATCAAGTATTATTAGTTTAGGATTTTTAAGATACATTCGAACAAAAACAATTATTTGACGTTGGCCACCTGAAAGCTTACTGCCATTTTTACCAACTTGCTTATTTAATCCTTCTTTAGATTTAACAAGTGTTTTATATACATCTAATTCTTTCAATATATTTGTTACTTTTTTGTCCGATATATTTGGAACCGAATATTTTATATTCTCTAATATAGTTCCTTCAAATAGAATAGGATTTTGTACCATATAACCTAAACTATTTTGTAATTTATCTTTCATTTTATCAAATGGTTGGTTATTAATTAATATATTTCCAGAATCAGGTTTTATTCGACCAGTCAACATCTTAACCAATGTAGATTTTCCAGATCCTATTTTACCTTTAATTAAAAGTTTTTGACCATGATTAATATTATAACTGAAATTATTTACTATTTTGTTATTATTTCCTGGATATGAAAAGGTTAATTTATTCATTTTAATATCTATTTTATTTAATTTATGTTTTTTTCTTTTATTTATTTTATCTAAATCAAGCATCCAAGATAATTTTTTAATAGCAGGAGAATCAGTACTGAAAGTTCTTAAAAATCTACTTGTGTTATTTTGATAATCAACCATTTGTTTAATTAAAAAGAAAATGGTTAATAAAGTGCCTGCTTTAATCATGTTATTATGTTTTAATCTGTAACATAAATATACTGAAACAAGTAAATAGATAAAAAAAAGTACTATTATAAAAATATTATATATGCTATAGCAATTTACATGTTTAACTTTGCACATTATTACTTGTTCTATTTTTTTATTAATTTTTTGTGATTCATCTATTTTTTTGTCTTCCAATTGAATGGTATCAATATTAGATATGACATCTTCAATTTTCATTTTAGCTTCAGTATTAACTTTTCTAAAATCTTCAGCTTTTTGTCCACATTTATTTACAGATTTTTTAATAATAAATAGATTAAGTATACCAAATAAGAGTGTTAACAAGCCCAACCTTTTATCGATATAAAAAAAATAACTAATTACAAAAACATTAAAGACAAATAAAGGTATAATACTAGATTTGACAGAATAGAAAAAGTTGGTGACTATATCTTCTAACATATGAACATCGAACATTTGTTTACTTATACTTTGATCGCCATATTGTCCAACCATATTTTTCTTAATAATATTTTTAGTTGCAACTTTAACAGTTTTACCGGTTATTCGACCATATTGATAACTATCACTAAGATAATTTAATTGAATAACAACTTGTAAAATAATTATTAAAACTATTATTTTTAAAATACCAGTGAAACTTTTATTGTTATCAGTATCAAACAAATTTTGAAATTGGTTAGGTAAAACTATATTAATGATAGGAATAATCAATATGAAAAAAATATTTTGATAGTAAAAAAATCTATTTTCTTTATGATAATCGTGAATAAAATCAATTACTTTGTCCATGATAATTTTTATATAATATACTCAAGTAATAAATAAAATCTAACATAATTTTACTTTGTTGACTCTTACACGATGAAACTCATCTGTATGTATTTTTTTAATAGCAGATTTTTCATAAATATTTGCTTCTTTGTTAAATCTACTAATCATTTCTTTTAAAACTTTAGTAATTTTCATAGTACCCGGTCTTAATTTTACTTTAAATTTAGCATTTTTGAAAGATTTAAATGGGCCACACATAGGAACCGCGAATTCAACCGTTTCATTAGCTTCATAACAAAGTCCAACTTTATCTTTCAATTTGAACATTATTCCCATACCTAATTCAAGAGAACATTCATGAATATAATTTTTTTTTCCCCTAATTATAAAACTACCTTTACCAACAAATTCACCTGATTCAGTAGTTTTAGACACTTGATTAGGATTAACCCACCATGCTTTATCAACAACCCCATCTATCCAAGCTTTAGTTTTACAAACTACATAATGACCTGCTTGTTCAATAGTTGATAAAGGGATAGTTTTATTATCAGGATTTTTAATTACACAACTACCCGATCCTGCCATATTAGAGTGAACATATATATCAAATTTGTCTAAGTATTTTTTGACAATTTCTTCATTTTGATCTGCAGTTTTACCAGAAACAACTAAATAGTTATCACTGGATATAAACCAGTTAAATTTTTCAAACCATAGATCTTTATTTTTACCAGGAATTTCGATCAATTCTTGTTTAATTTTTTCTTTCTTTTTATTAATATTATCTAATTCTTGTTCTATTTTATTTTTAGCTTCTTTAGCTCGATCAGCTTTCTTTTTAAAAGTTTTCCCTGTATAATATTTAGAAGTAAGATTCTTATAGATATTAATAGAATAGTCTAAACTTATTTTATTATCATTTAATACAATTGTAAATAATTTATCTTTAAAATTAATATCTATAAACTCTATATTATGATATTTTCTTTTAATAAGATCTTGGATCAAATCAATTTGTTTATTTTGAATAAGTTTATTAACATCTTTGATTAAACAATCAAGAGTGTGAATATTATCTTCAACTATCGATGATATATCATAATATTGTTGACCTTTATCTTCTAAATTATTAATTTGATCTGATATATTTTTAATCCTTCTTTTATCTTGATCTATAATTTTATCATGAATTTTTGTATTCTCAATTTCTTTTTGACAATTACTATTAAATTTATTTTTATCTAATTCAGTAAAATATTTAGCGCATGCTTCTTCGAAACTATTAAACACTAATTTAGGTTTGTTTTTAAAATGTTCATAGTTGACAGGTATTACTGAAGAGTAACTTTCATCATCTTCAATAATAATAAATCCTTTCTTTTCAACAGGTTTAAAAAATTCTTCTTTTATATTTTCACATAACTCTTTTATTTCTAAAAAATCTAAATTATTTATAAATTCTGAATCTATTTTTTGGTTTATATTAAATCCCATTAGAGTAGCAGTATGATCAATAATAATAGGACCATAACTAGACAGAGGTGATTTATTGAAAAACATTTTTAGTTTAATTTTTTTTACAGGTTTATTTTCATGGAACCAATTAAATACCTCAATAGGATTTAATACTAAGTTATTAACATCTTGAGTTGCCGATTCGACAGGATATGTTTGTTTGACTTTTACTTTTGTGTTTTCATCATATACAAAAACATGAAGTAAATTTAAAATAGTTTTATCTTTATCGATTAAAAGTATATTACCAGATGCATATAACTCTATATATATTGAATAAAGATATTCATCAATACCAAAATTAATAACAACAACTCTATCACCTCTTAATCTATAAATACTTGATATTCTTTTATTATTCAGATGTTTGCGAAGTTTTGAAGAAAAACTAGTTGGTGTTGTTCTTATAGAATTAAATTGATCAATAGTGTATATCTTATTACCAGAATCTAAAATAAGATATTTTTTGAATTTTTCTTCTCCAATTTTAAAATCGAGTTTAAGACAAATTGTATGAGAATTAATATCATATACTTGATTTAATCGAGCACCAACAAGATACTGCAACTCATCAACTAATATACGTAGATCATGGTTAGTTAAAACCTGTTTCATCTTTATTAATTATCTAAATAATAAAACTAATACAATTTTTTATTCTCTAACTGTGTTATAAGATCTACAATAATCACATTTCATAGCTACTAAATTTAACTCTTTATCATATGTTTTTTTTTCACAATCTCTACAATATATTGTAACTTTAGTATTTTTTATATCATCCGGCATAACATTTGCTTCAACTTGAGGATCTATAATTTTTTCTAATAAATTTATATCTATTATACTTTTTTGACATGTGGGACATTTATAGTCGTTTTTTAGAAGTTCATTGAGACAATCTCCATGGATCCAATGACCACACTTAGTTTGAGTAGCATTTTTAATGGAATTCCACAAAGGGTCGCAACAAATTGGACAATCTGTAACATCATAACATTTAGTATGTTTTGAAAATCCACACATAGAACATTTTTTACAATGAAACAGTTTTTTTCCTAAAGAGACTCTACATATTCCACACTCATCACAATGAACAATTTGTTTAGGTGTATCATCAAATAGTTTACAAATTTCACAAAAATATTCGCCAAAAAGAGTATTACATTCTTCGCATCTTTTTTTGAGATCTTGTATAAAACCACATGATGTACATTTAATAAGATTAATATCTTTTTTTTCTATTACATGATCAAGATCATTATCTTCATTATGACAATGAATACAACTATAAAATTTATCACAACAATCAGTGTATATTTGACATCTGCGTAAGTAATGCTCGCATCCATACATAAGAGTGATAATTTATTAATTATGAAAAATAAACTTAATTTCAATTTATTGATAAATAAAATTATTAAACAATAAGTTCATCTTCATTTGGACGAACCTGTTCTCTAAAAATAATAGGCTCATCTATTGATGTATTTTGCGATATTTCATTATCATTGACATTAACATCAGGTGAATATCTATTATTTGTGGTGACTATATATGAGTAATCGTTTCTGCCAAAAGAAGTGAATACATCATTTTGCACAGTGTAACTGAATTCGTCAGGAGAAATGAAATTACTAGTTACATATTCGAATAAACTATTTTTAATATGTTCTGGAATATGTGGTTTATAAAATTTGCATTTAATTTCATATTTTTTTAGATCTGTTAAAATATCTTCTTTTTTAATGTTTTTAATTTTTTTGATTTTATTAGTTTCTTTATTAGACATTTGAACTAATAATAAATTAATATTTAATATTTAATAATCAACTTTCTTTACTTTTTAGATAAATTTACCAATAATTATTCATTGTGTTTTTATTTTCTAAAAGAACTGAAACCATATTCATGAAAAAGATAAGGTGATACTTTTTTGTAAAATTTGCATTTTATATTATAAGAAGAAGGAGGAGGCATAATATAGTGTTTATATACAGAATGATTTTTAATTGTTGTAAATTTAGCATATGGAGTAGATTTTGGTATTTTTTTAATTGGCTGTAACTCAAAAGTTTGAATTTGATAAACAGGTAACATACTATAATAATGAGTTTGAAATTAAAATTAATAATCATAGGAGATAGTGGATCAGGTAAAACATCAATAATTAATAGATTAACATACAATGAATTTATAGATACATATGAACCCACAATAGGTGTGGATTTTAAAGTATTAAAAAAACAAACAAAACTAGGAGAAGTAAGGATAATGTTGTGGGATACTACAGGTCAGGAAAGATTTAATTCTATAGTATCTTCTTATTTTAGAGGATCTGATGGTGTGCTATTATGTTTTGCATTAAATGATAAAGAAAGTTTTGAAAACCTAAACAAATGGTTAGATATGATAAAAATTAATTGTCAACCAAAAACAAGTATAATTTTATTAGGAACAAAATCAGATCTAACTAATAAAATAGACCATAAAAATATTATTGCATATGCATCCCAAAATGAAATAGATTATTTTACATGTAGTTCAAAATTAGACAAGTCTGAACAGATTGACAAAATAATAGATGCTTTAATTTCGTGTTGTTTGAAGAATAAAAAAATTGTTAAAGAAGGAACAATTACAAAATTAGTAGATTCAGAAAGTAAAACACATAAAAATATTTTTAGTAAAGGTGAATGCTGTATGGGATAATATAAGATAAATTTAATTTTATTTAATTTAAAAATAAATGGTTGGAAATTCAAGTATAATATATTAGTTATACTAATAATGGTATACGATGAAAAATTAGAAATAATTACTGTTATCAAAGAAATAAAAGAGATAACAAGTAAGAACTTAAATAGAGATCTTAATTTAGAAAAAGCATTAGGTCATTTAAATTTAGATAAAATAAAAAAACAGGAGTTTATAAAAGATACAAAATCTATATTAGATAGTTTAGGAGAAAAAAGATGGAGAGATGATAAACATCGAGAAATAATACAAGATCATAGTTTATCTTTAGGAGTGGAATTTCAAGATCTTTATAATTTAGTAATGGATAGTTTTTATGATAGATATTTTGGGACAGATCCAAAAACTATTAAAAAATTAAGAGAAAAACTGCAAATATTATCATCAATTGTTCAAGGAAAAAAATTAAGAGAAATATTAAAGGAATGTTTTAGACCGACTAAAAAAGTGGAATATGATAAAGTTAGATTTATATTAAATAAAATATTAGATGATGAATTTATTTATAGTCAGGAAAAAATAGAGCCAACATGTGAACACATTGTACCAAAAAAACATTATAATGGTAATATTGAATATGTGTCAGATATTCACAATCTTTATTTGGCAATAAATCAAGTTAATACAATAAGAGACACAAAAAAATATAGCGATATAGAAAAAAATAATAAGCCAAAGAAATATTTTGGAAATAAATATACAGAAGAATATTTTGAACCGATTGATCAATCAAAAGGAATAGTAGCTAGAAGTTGTGCATATTTTTTTACAGTTTATCCAGAACTATTTGGATATATAACAGATGTAATAGATATAGAAACTTTAAAAAAATGGGGAATGTTTAAACCAGATCTTTCTGAACATAATAGGAATCTTTTTGTTTACCAGCTTCAACACAACATAAATCCTTACATAGTTTATCCGAGATTGGTACAACATGCGTTTTTAGATGTAGATGACAAACAATTGGCAACAGCATCAGCAGAGAAAGATCTAATAAAATATACAGATAATCTTCAAAACAGTTTATTAGAGATAGAAAAAACTTTGTCAAAGTATGTAGATAATACAGATGATCACATTAAAGGTTCGTATGGTTTATTAAGGTTGAATGAGTTAAAGGAATCATTCGCTCGCTTTAACAGATTTTGGATGTGAGTGTTTATAATTGCTCCTCCACATAACTAACATTTCTTTCATTTTCTCGGTATTTGTAGATTTATCAAATAGAGATTCCATTGATCTATCAGAGAACTGATGAAAAATAGAACATGCTAAAAGTGGAGCAATTGAAACAACTTTAATTTTACTAGAGTTTTTAATTTTTGCCCATAAATCGACAGAATCTGTAACATAAAGTGCGGTTATATTAGATTTTTCAAGTCTAGCAACTGCATCAACTTTATCATTTTGAGATAGTATTCCATGAGTAACAAAAGCTACAACTTTAACAGCACCATGTTCAAGAAGCATATCTACAGCTTTAATAAGAGTACCACATGAATCAGCCATATCATCATACAAAATACAGTATTTATCTTTAACATCACCGAAAAGTTGCATTTCTTCAATTTCACCTGCTTTTCGACGTTCTTTATTAATAATAGCAAATGGTGTACCTAATTGTTCTGCCAGTTTTTTAACTCTTTTAGCTCCTCCCATATCAGGTGACACAACACAAACATCTTCGGTTGGGTCTTTAACTTCTGTAAAAATATCTGATTTAATTTTTTCAATAAAAAGAGGTACAGTTGAAAGATTATCAACAGGTACATCTGCGAAACCTTGAATAGCACCATTATGAAGTTCAACTGCAATAATGTGATCAACATTACCTGCTTTAGTAAAAAGATCCGCAATAAATCGTGCGCTTATTGGATCACGAGATTTACTTTTCCTATCTTGACGAGCATAAGGATAAGAGGGGACAATAAGGACAATTTTTTTAGCACTTGCATAGTTAGCAGCATGACATAGAAGTCCGGCTTCAATAATATCATTATTAATATTGTCACTGCCTGACATAAGAACATAAGTTGTTTCTCCACGAAGAGAACTATCTATATCAATACTAGTCTCACCATTATTAAATTTTCCAACCGATAATTCGACTCTTTTAGCACCAACTAGTTCTTTTAAAGAGTTGAAAAGAGGGATATTTGAGTTTGTTGAAAGAATTTTCATTTAGATAATATTAAATAAATTATGTTTTATCAATTTTTAGTTTAAAGTTTTTAGTAAATTAAAATAAGAAAAATAAAAAAGTATAATCATTATGATAGTAAAGACAATAATATCTATTTTTATTAACATTTGATCATAATTATTATAGAGCTCCTTGACCATAAAATGGTTAACTTCTTGAAATCCAAATTTATTTTGATAATAAAGTTTAACACCATCGCCAGCAATAACAGAGATTTTACTAAAAGATGCATTTTTAGCAATTTGAATTGCATTATTTACAAGTTTCTGTCCATAACCACGATGTTGAGCAGACTCTGTAGTATCACCCTTTTGAATGGCATTGCCATAAACATGAAGTTCACGAATCATTGCACATCCAAGTAGTTCCGAAAAAATAATATTATTATCATGGTTATATCCTGCCATTTTGTCAAGACGAAGTCGAAGAAATCCAATACATTTAGGGAAAGGTTCAACATCGTAAATAATTTCAAGGAAATGTTCAATTGCATCAAAAGATTTATAAGTAATAACTCTATTCTTTATTTTAGATATGTCTGTAACTTCATCCCAATTAACAGTCCTAGCTCTAATATCAGGAGAGTACCATCCATGACGTTGCATATATTGTTGCACAATTTGACCTCCATTTATGTCTTGAATACCACCAGATATAGTATCAGTAGGAATATCGCGAACAGTTCGATTAATACGAATCCATTGACGCGTATGCATAATGGTATATACAAGAAGGATATAAAGAGTGTTAAATTTTCCATCATTCTCTTTTGGTTTATACCTACGAGAATTCTTCTTTTCTTCTAAATATTGTGTTTCTTTAATAATAAACTCGTGCATGAAAGAGAAGAAATTATGAATGTAAGTATTTTTATCAATATATTCTTTTTTTTGGATAGATGGCCAATTTGTGATGATAGGGTACTTTGAAAAACAATATATATCGTCAAGTTCATTTGCTGTAAGATATATATCACCATAAGGCACATGTAGACCATTATCAAATTCATCTTTTAAAATCGAATAGTCTGTAACTTGACACGGATACCTTTTAATTTGATCATATCTATAATTTGAAGTATAAGTTGACGCCCAATGCATTTCAAGATCAATAAGTAACATGTCAAGTTTCCAATTGATATCTTCAAAAATAGGGTTCTTTTTTATTTTCCCATCTAAATAAGGTTTAGGAAGATCATCCATCAAATGGATATCAATTTTGTAACCACATTGAAGAAGACACCTCATAGAATTTTCATTATCTTTGGTACTACAACCTCGTTGAACCCGATTCAAGATAGCATCAGAATAAGTTGTACCATGATGTTGAATACCAAGTTGAATACGTGTGCAACCTAATTTTCGATAAAATGGCAAACTCTTTACAACTTGATCAGGACGAGTTTCAATAGTAAGTCCAATAGCGGTGACTTTTGCATATTTGTTAAGATATCTTTCTTCCTTCAATGACAACGGTTTCCTAGGATTAGAATCATAAAATGTATTACATGCATAATAAGTCATTCTTGTAAACCATTCAACATACTCTTCACCGTCCCTTTTCTTCCCAAAAAATGATTCAAAAGTTCCTCCAAGATAGATAATTTCTAATTTCTTTGGTGGCATTCCATTAACAAGATATTGCTTAAGACGTTCATTTGTCATGAGAATCGGATCAAAAAAAGCTAACATCCCACGTCGGATACCGTCTTCACGTTCATCGTAAGATTTGGGCATACCTGGACGTGAAGGACAAAAAGTACAATTCCATGCACAAGTAAATTTTCCACCCTGTGTATTGTCTTTGTCTCTAAGTTCCATATATTTCTTTGGATCATTTATTAGGTCAATTTCAGGATAAGGAGAAAGAGTTTGAGCAAGAACCATAACACCATACTTTCTTCTAATATTTTTGGTAGACATAATATCAATAACTTTTGAATCGAATTCATAAACACCATCTTTAATAAGATCACGATAAATAGAGATTAAATTAGATGCCTTAAACCCTTTATTAAATTTTAGTTTTTTCCATTGTAATTTTTTAAACTTTTCAAACTCTTCTTGTGTTGAGATCTTCATTTTAAAAAAGTCATCCATTATTTGGATACCTGTATCTTTATCTATGACATTTTTAAATTCTGCCTTTTCCCTCAGAATATCCTCAATATCAGGAAAATTGTCCATAATGAGAGGTAATGATTATAAGAGATAAACAAAAAAATCAAATTTTAATTACTATTAGAGTTAAAATTTTTCATTAAAGTTTCCATATTTATATCTTTATCGCCAAACTCGGCTTGTTGAAGAGCCAATGCCATTTGAGCATCTGCATCCTCTTGCATTGTTGTTTGACCTTTTACAATAATATCATCTCTATGATCGATTTGATGATCTTTTGGGACAGAGAATTTTTTAGGATAATAGTTAGCAGGAAATTTTATTTTAAAAACTGTTCCCTTTTCTTTTTTCATTTCTTCAGGTGATTTATATACTAGATTACGTTCTGTATCTAAAACAGTTGAAATAGGACCATTTAAAACAAGAAATTCAATAGATGACCATTCAGGTACTTCGTAATTACCTCCTTCACCACTTAAATCTATTTTTTTATTAAATTGGTAAGCCTTATTGAGATGATTGATAATCTCTTCACGAGAATCAAAATCATATTGCTCTTTTTCATGACAATCCCTAATAAAATAGTTATCTTTGTCTTTCATAACTACAAAGTATTTGCCATTTTTTAGAAAAACAACCGCATATGATTCAACATCTTGAGGTAATATAGAATCGAATCCAACTATGTTTTGAACAATTAAATCAACACTTGTGGCTTCAACATCATTGTCAAGATAATCATCATTTTTGAATAGTTTCAGAAATTGATTAAAATTCATGAAACCAGAAGAATTAAGATCAAGAAAATTTGCAACCGAACAATCAACTATTTTATTATGAGTTTCAATATCAACCGATTTATCATCTAGAAACTTTTTTGCAGTTAATTGACTAAATAATGCACATGCAGACCGTTCATTTGTAAATGAACCAACTTTAAATTGTGAATCATATTGAGTTATTGATGGGTATTCTTTAATTGTCATAAGATACTAGTCTAAAAAATACCATTTAATCAATTTTTATATACTTTTATAAATAATGCACTTTTTTAGAATCAAAAGAATCTTTTAAATAGACATCTTCATCTATTTCTAATGTTATGTTATAAGACTTCGATATAGTAACTGAGTTTATTTTTTGACTTGTTAATTTTATATTATCGCATTTTTCTACATTTAAACCAGCAATTAACTTATTAACTTTAATTTGAATATTTTTACATTTTATAAATTCCAATCTATTTATGGTTGAATCTATAATAATCTCTAAATTATAACACTCTTTAAAAATAAGGGTATCCTTAAGAAGCAAATAAGATTTAGTGTCAAACACATGGTCTCTCAAGTTTTTTATAACCGCTGTATTCTTATTAAATTTTTTAGTGAGTAATTTTCTAGCTTTCTCCATAAATTAAACTATATAATATTTGCAAACCTAAAATTTAATAATGACCAAAATAAACACGATAATACGGACGATGAAGTGAATGGATAGCTAAATTCGGTACATAATATATACATGTAATAACACATAATTACACTTAAAAATAAATGCTCAGTTGAATTTAAACCTAATACTAAACTTAGATCTATATTGGAATATTTCTTGACAAATGGTATAATACCATGAACAATAAAGTTTATGCAAAACACAACAAAAGTACATAGTAAAGTTTCCTCATAAAATATAGCTCCCTGAGAAAATACTAAAGATAAACCTAAAAGAAATGTATCCATGTTTAAATTAATTATTATTAATGAAGTTATCAATTTTTATATATGAAATAAAATAATATCATTAATAATATTGATCCAATAACTACTAAAATTATGGTTTTATTATATATATATGTTCTTTTTTGACAATTTTGTATGTTTATAAAATTCTCTTTTGATTGTGTTTTAAGATTATTAATAGTTTTTTGAAAAACATCTTCTTGTCGTAAACAAAGATTATAAAGATCTGTATCTCTTCCAAAATTTCTTCTACATATTTTTTGATTTAATATTTTCCTTACATCTTCTTCATTTTCTAACTTTTTTTTATATCCTCCAGTATAAAGTAGTTGATATAATGGATGTTTAATATTTTTTTGTTCTGGATATTGTATTTTTGGGCATGTGAATGCTAAACTATTTGCTTTTTTTTGGTCTTGATATGAAAAATTAACTATGAAATTATTTGGATGATATTTACAGTCTGTAACATCATTATTTTTTTGTAAATTTTCTTCTATAACTTTAATTAATTTTTCTTTATCTTTATTAAAGTCAACAAAATTTATATTATACACTTTTTTATTTTCAGATAATGGATCGATGGTTAATTCATATCTTGGACCATTTTGATTTTTAAAAACAGAACAAAAATGTATGGCTAAATAAGGTTTATATATTTCACCTAATTCTCGAACTAAAGCTGTCTTATATATATTTTCTTTAACTTTGTAACAATCAATAGATTCGTATAAAACTAATCTCATATACTATTAAACGATAAAAAACCTTATTAAAAATTAAATAAAAAAACTTTCAACTATTTTATCTAAATCAGAATTCTTAACATAACCTTCATTTAAACCCAATATTTTAGCTAATCTTTTTTCTATTTTAATGCCTGTATTATCACACAGTTTTTTTTCTCTAAGATAAGACATAAATTTTTTTCTAATATCAAAAAAACTCATTTCGGTTGTTTTATCTAATCCCCAAAATTTAACAGCTTTTTTGGAAATTACTGTTTTCTTTCTTTTATTTATAGATTTTTCAGGAGATTTTATTACAATAAAATTATATTTAGATTCATTCTCTTTAATATCTTCTTTAATATTTTCTTTAATGTCTTCTTTAATATCTTCTTTAATATTTTCTTTAATATCTTCTTTAATGTCTTCTTTAATATCTTCTTTAATATTTTCTTTAATATCTTCTTTAATGTCTTCTTTAATGTCTTCTTTAATGTCTTCTTTAATATCTTCTTTAATGTCTTTCTTATTAGATTCTTTTAGTTTATTTTTTAATTTTTCATTATATTCTTCATTATAATTGTTTTCAATATATTTGGCCATTTTTTTAAAAGACATATATGTGGAACAATTTTCAAAACATTTTTTAGAAGGTCTAAATCCTAATTTTAAAAGTTCATCAATTACATAAATGTTATTATTTATCATAGCCATTTCTAAAGCGGTGACAGATGGAGTAATACCTCGTTTCATTGCATTTTTTAGATCTGAAGTACTACAACGCTTGCAAAGTTTATCAAGTTGTTCGGTTGTTGTTATAATTTTATATATATCATTTGGTAAAATACGTTTGTCCAATACAATGTTCTTCAACTCATTATCTTCTTTGATAATATCAAAAATATAGTCAGGATATTGTGAGTGAGATAGAATAAATTTTTGACAGTCTTCTTTTGTTGGTTTATATCCGTATTTTATTAATATATCTAAATTATTAGTATTAATAGCATTATTAATATCCTGTTTGTTTGGTTTATGTTTTGCAAAAAGTACATTAAATATTTTTTTATGCTTAACATTAAAACTCATAATTGCGTCCTTGGAATCAGTATCATCTATTTCTACAATATTGGATTGAGCAATATACTCAAAACATTCACCTGCATTATGTCTTAGACAAGTTTCAACTACTTTTTCAGTTATTTCTAATTTTTGAAGATGTAGAAATTTTAAAAGTTCAACTCTATCGTAAGTAACAGCCCATATTAATCCTTTTTCATTGACAGGAACTATATATGGATAATCTTGAACTATTTTATAAAATTGATTAATTAGTAGATGAACAATTGAATCATCTAATTTTTTATTTTGATATCTAAATTTAATAATTTTAGAAAAATACGATATATTTGTTGTTTGTTTATAATTCTTATATAAAGTGCAAATAACATCGAATGCAGAATCAGAAATATCTACAAAATTTAATTCATCAAGAAGAAAAATAACAGATGGAATAACTGAAAGTTTATACTGATGATTATAATATTCTGGTGTTTTATAAGTTATTAAAAAATCAGCATCTTCTTTTGATATTTCATTAATTGTAGAATTTCGAATATTAATAACTTCTTTTGTCAAGTTATTAATAAATGAGCCATTATTTCGATAGTTTTTAATAATGTCTTTAAACTTAGTTAAACAAGTCATTTGATAATTAAATAATCTTAAATTAATTTTTAATTCATTTTTTTTTATACTTTATATTATATGTCTAAATGGACAAAACTAGATAAAGTGAAAGGTTTTGTTAAAAGATATGATGAAAATCTGAAAATAAAATATGATGATCCAATAAGAAAAAAATTAAAAGATATATTGGGGGATGTAATAATTGATAATCCTGATCCTTATCAACAAGACTTTATAATAACAAATAAAGAATGTGCTTTTAAATACTTAGAAGTGCAAGTATGTGCAAACTGGGTGCATACTTATCCTTATGATAAACTATTCATATATTCAAGAAAAACAAAATATGACAATGATACTCTATTTCTAACAGTATCAAAAACTCTCAAAGAGGGGTACTTATTTAGAATGTGTGATGTTGTTAAGAAACCAAGAAGATTAAAAAAATACTCTCGTGAATTTGTGAATGATATTCCTTGGAGTGAGGCAATGAAAGTGTATATAGACTATTTTGATGAAGAAACATTATTGAGTATAACATAAGACTATTTACAATTACTTTATAACTTTAAAGATATATTTTAAATATAAGTTTTTTAGTGGGAATTTTTAATATTCCATTTTTATAATCACATAAAACACAATTATTTTTATTACAATCTAATGATTCATGTTCTTGATAACATTTAGATATATATACAAATAAAAGTTCTTTGTTTTTGTCAAGTTCATTTTTATTAATGTTAGATATTAGACAATGATAACATAATCCTTTTATTCTTTGACCAAAAACCATATCAGGATTAAAAACCTTATTACATAGATTACAATTGTATAATTTTCTTAGATCTATATAAGTCATTGCAAAATACTCGTCAGAATATTTAGACAAACCATTTGTATCAACATAGTCAATTTTTTCATCTGATATTTTTTTATTTTCTAAAAGAGGTTCAATTTCTGAGTACATACTAAATAAAATAAAAAAAAAATATTAATTATTATTTTTAAAAACGGCCGACAAAAAAGCCACAATTATTATAAACACTATCAATATCTTTTATATAGTAAAAAATATTAGATTTATTTTTTGTGTCATCATATACAAAGGGTTTATCCCAATGGTAGCTTTCCACTATATCATCAAAATCAAGATCACTTTGTTCGTCATCAACTTCAATAAATTGACAACATTCATTAAATCTTTGTAATGCATTAAAATTGTTATTGTCTATAATTTCACATTTGCGACAAACTTTAAGATGTTTAAGGATATTCCCAATTTTTTTATCTTCAATAATGCCAATATTAAACATATCACAAAAAATAACACTTACGGGTGTTATAAAATGATCTTCATCATCATCAGTTTCAGAATTATAACCACATTCAGAATCGTCTCTACTAAAAGTTGTGTTTGTGTCTATATATTCTGAATAATCTTGTTCTAACTCAATACTTTCTTTATGTTCTTTTCTTTTTTTTAAAAAATATAAGAATAGTTTTTTTCCTACTTCTGTACATATCATTTGTGCCATTTCAATTTCTGGTACAATCTTTTTAGAAAAGTTGACAGACTTATCATAATTATTTCTGTCTGATTTAAGGAGATCAAAAACTGAAGGTATAGAATATTTTTTTGGTAAATCAAAAATAGTGCAATTACAATAAAACTTACTCATATTAAGATCTTTATGAACATGAACTTCACCATCATTGTATATTTGATCAGATTGGATATATGCAAAAGCCACAAATCCTGTATCACCATCTTTTTTTCTAAAAATGAACACAATGTCATAATTTCGAATGTCAAACTTAAAACTAAATCCTAATTTGGTTTTTTTTTCGAAAGAGATTTCAGCATATGAAGAATCCGGAAAAACGTATATAAAGTATCGAGTGCTTTTTTTCAATACTATTTCCACCATAGTTTAACTAAGCAGATATTTAGATCTTTAAAACTTATTATTAAATCAAATTTAAGAGATGTTTAATAAAAAAAATGAAATATAACTTAAATAAGAGATATTATAATCATATATAACCAATATGAAAACAAAAGCAAATCAGCCAACTTTTTTATACTCAAAAGATAAACTGCCTGTTAAAGCTGGTGGGGTTATATTCTACTATATTGATGAGAACATGATGGTAAGATTTTTATTATTACATAGTAGAGGAAGATATGAAGATTTCGGTGGCAAGACAGATATTAAAGATACTTGTTATGAAGATACAGTAGCAAGAGAAGTTGAAGAGGAATCAAATAACATTTTTAAAAAAGAAGATATAAAAAAAAAAATTAAAGATTTAGAACCAATTTACACAAAACATTCAAAATATATAATATATTTTATAAAATTAGATTCAGATATAGATTCAGCTTTGTTTGGAGATAAGGAAATATATGAAAATATACCTAGAACTGTAGAATGGGTAACAGCATCAGAACTAAAAAGTTCTAAATTTATAAAAGATAAATTAAACTTTAGACTAAGATTCAAAGATTTTTTTGAAAAAATAAATGAAATATTAATCGAAATAAATAATGAGCTAATGGAAGATCTAGAAATGAAGGATCTAGAAGAGACTCTCAAAGAGTTATGAATTTATTTTTTCTCTCCATGTTTTTTTTTTAATCTCTCTATATTTTTGTTTATTATTCATAACATAAATATTCATTAGTAGCACCATTCCAAACCATGCAATAAAAATTAATAGAGGCCACATATAATATTAATTTATTTTTTATTTTTCTTAATTAATTCTATATGAAATCTAATATTGTAAATTTTGATAATATTATAAAGAAAGTTATTACAAATCCTGAAAAATATAAAAAATTAGGCAGAGGTGGACAAGCAGATGTTTATCTTTATATAGATAATAATGATAAATATGCAATAAGAATACCAAAAACTAAACTAACTAAACATGAAATAAAAATATTAGAAAAAATAAGAGACATAAATTTAGAAAATCTAATTACTGTTTTTTATTTTAAGGACGAAATATTAGTAACACCTGTTTATGAATATGATGCAAATAAATGGATGGAAACAAAAAGAACAGATGATGAATGGGAACAATTTATAAAAGATATCAAAAAGGGAATAGAGAGTTTAGCTTCAATAAATATATGTCATAGAGATCTAAAACCAAGAAATATTCTAGTTAAAAATAATAGATTTTATATAACAGATTTTGGTCATTCTTTAATAAAAGATGCAGATATAAACTTAAACAAGGAGATAGAATTATGTATATTAAATAGAAAAGATCATGAACATATACTAAATTTAATACCAAGATTGAAAGTTAATAATATGATAAAAAAATACACATATAATCAAATTTATAATTTTGCAAAAAAATATCAAGATTTTGATTCTTATTTTAGATCTGAACAAAAAATTAATAATAAAAAAAAAGTAATTAATAAACTCAAAAAGTTTTTATTAACAAAATCAATATGTTATTTTTTAGTAGAGAAAGACGATAGGTCAACATTTGTAGATGGTATACAAAAACTTCCATCAAAAAAAATACAAGTATTAATTAATCAAGAATTTTCTTAAATTTTATATTGTTATTATATAGAGATATGTTTTTTAATTGTGTCTAAATCAACATTAATTTTGTAGCATTTCATTAAAGATTTTTTCATATCAACAATAAAATTCTTTTTTAATTTATCATAATCAATGGAAAGTTTTGGCAAAACAAGTTTATTATCTTTATCAAAATAAACTTTATTATTTTTAAAATAAATAGAAATTACGAAAAGGTCTGTAATATCGTTTCTATTTAATCTAATTAATTTTTTAGTTATTTCAAAATTGATAGTGTGAATTTTAATTCCCATATAATAGAAATGATATCGAGGATTAAAACAAACTGTATCATATGAATCTACATCCATTTCTCTATAAATTATATTGTTTTTTTCAGTCCAACTATCTTTCCAATTAAGTTTATTTTCAATTCCAGAATCAATAAACTTAATCTTGGATGATCTATCAATGAAATCTTTAATTATTTTATTATTAAACTCATTATTTTTGTTATCAATAGTTATACTATCTATATCACTTGTTTCTCTTAATCCTAATATATAAAGAATTATTCCTCCAAAACATACTATTTTAAAACTATCTGATAAAGTTAAATTAGTGTACATATATTTCCTAAATGTGTTTAACATTAAAAAAGATTTTTGACCATTTTTAAAATGATCTATTCGTTGATTATTAAGTATATCCATGCTATTTTTATTTAATAAAAGTTGTGATATTTCAACAGCTTGATAAAAATGATCAGAAACATGGAGTAAATCATTACCATATATATTTTTTTTATTTTTAATTTTATCTAATAAAAACTGTCTAATATCTCTTTTATATTTACTACCTTGGCCTGAAAGTTTTTTATCATTCACATTATCAAAAAGTATAAAATAAAACTCTCTAATCTCATCATTATCTTCTTTAATATATTCAAGCTTTTTATCTATAAAACTAAAAATTTCATTAATTCTAAAATCAGTGTATATATAAAATAATATATTTCTTAGATGAGTTTTAGAAACAGTAAATTTTTTTACATAATATACATCTCCATCTAAAAATTTAGTTAAATCATCTATATATTTAATTGCAGGTTCCCATAAAAACATGGTAAAAGCATTTTTTCGACAAGATGTGTATAAACTTGCAAAATTATCTTTATCAATATCTTCTAAAGATTGATTAACTAAACTTAATTTGTTATCAATTTTAAGATTTTTAAAATATTTAGATTTAGTTCCTGACTCCAGTTTTTGTAGTTTATTTAAAAGTTGTTGATAGTTATTTTTTTCTATATCAAACATCGTTTTATTAAACCATTTTGGTGAAAAGAACATGTTACTATTCAAATAATAGTATTTAATAGTCTGATGTTTAATCTGATGGATAGGGATATTATATATATTAGAGACTAATTGAGCAAAGTTTTCTCTTTCAACCTCCATTTTTTTTGATTTGAAATATTTATTTAATTCAACAGCTTGATAAATAGATTTATAATTTTTAAATTCAGGATTATTCTCAAGTATATCTCTAAACATAAAATGCCACAAAACGAAATCAGAATATTTCATTCTTTCCTCAATGGGGAATTTGCTTTTTAGAACAAAAGGTTTATCACCTGCATATTGAACACCAAATAAATATTTCCAATGAGGATAACCTTGAAGACCTAAATAAATAGGATTGATTGATGTCCATTTACCTGAATAGTATTGTGTAAGATACTGTTGTTCAGGCCATATGAAGAACTTATTAACTAATCTAAAACTATCTTGTTTAGCTAAATCTCTTCTAATATTATCCAATTCTCCTTTTTTCGGTTCTAATAACATTAATCCTCCTGCAATACCTGAATTTTTCCTATTTTTTAAAACATTATCAGTTATATGTTTTGGTAAAAGTTTTCCATGTCCACAGCAATCACATAATTCTTTATACCATTTAACTTGACCATCTTTAGGTGCAATATATTCGCCTTCATTGTTATAGGTTATGAAAAGATCTTTATTTGATAAATAAACCCCTGCAGGAGCTTGAAGAGTAAAAAGGTGATCAGGATGTTTTAGCATAACGGCGTCAGCATCTATTAATACCACTTTTTCATATTCAGTCAACTCAAGACAATGGAATTTGGTGAATACAAAATCTAAATATTTTCGGTGTTTTTGTATTTTACTTCTCCAATTAGGTATCCTAATATAATCTACTTCAATAACTCTATCGAAATATTTACTTAAAATTATTTTTCCTTCTTCACTTACATCATTAGTAACTAAAACAACTATATCAGCATTCGACCCACTTTTTCTTAAAGAATCTGCTAAAACAATCGCAGCAGAAACATAAAGATCTCCCAACATCACAACAGTAACAAAAGCAAATCTTTTATATTCCAAATTATTAATATCATGATCTGGATTAGGATATTCCTGTTCATAATCACAATTAAGTTTAAGATTTATATTTTCCATATTATCTGAGTTTGAACTCTCCATAACTAATTATATATTAATCTAGATATAATTAATTATTATAGATTTTCTATATAGATGAACTATTCATCATTCATCATTCATGTATAAATAAAAAGCACAACTTAATAAAAATGCTTCTACTAACCATAACTCTTTAAAATAACCTGAACGTTTTCTTAACATCCAATAAAACATCAAAGGTTTGTCTTGTTCACCCATACATATAACTTTATTAGTAGTATTATCAATGGCAATATAATATTCGTCTTTTTCCCGTAAAGCTTCAACATAAAATACTAATTTTTTCTTAATATCTTCATCGCGCAAAATATTTGTATCATAAAAACCTGCAATACTAAAATCTTTTGCAAACTCAAGTTTATTTCCATTCAAAGAAAGAAAGTTATAATCAAATTCAGAATATGTATTAGGTTTTCTAAATTTTTCTGCAATAATATAGTCTTGATCTATATTGTAAGCTTCAATAGTATCTCTTCTCAGAATATAATTGTTTTCTTCTGAATTATTGGTTTTTACAATCATATCTTTAATTCCTATTTTATTAAGATTTAGTTTGGTTTTTAATATAGTTGTTTTAGACATATTCCTTTTATGAAAAATAAAAGTTGGGATTAAATAACTAGCTAAACCTGCAGTAATAACTGAAACAGCTTTTAATGATTCCATATGAAGTTATCTATATTTTTTATGTTTAAATAAATACAAATCAATTTTATATTTTTAAATTAATCTTTTAAACTCTTTTATGCATTAAATGCAAATATATTTTTAATTATTAATAAAAAATTAATCTAGTTGTATAGCCATTTATTTCTAATTATACTTGTATTTGAAACTTTTTTACCCCCGTACCATTTTAAATCTTTAGAACATTTGTTTATGTCTATTTTTATATTAAGAGAATTTTCTATATGTAGTTTAATATTTTTATTGAAAATAAGACCACTGATAACTATATTATTTAATAATTCTTTTCTTATATTAATATCTACTTTTGAAATAGACTTTTTAATATCTTTTACTAAATCTATATCATCGTTTTTGAGTTTATTAAAAATATTTTGATTCCAATCTAAATTTTTTTTTTTGAAGCTTTTAATCTTTAGAGTTTTATCTATTTGTTTACCAGTAAAAGTAGAATAAAAAACTCCTGATAATATTTCATAACCATCATAAATTGGAGTTATTTTAGTAAGATCATGCCCAATATCTATTATTAATGCTGTTTTTTTTCTTTTTTCTAATAAAGTAGCTGTTATTGGAGATAAATAAGCATATTTTGCAAAATTAAGTTTATTTAAAAAAAACTCTTTAAATTTGGGCTCATCCGTAGGAAAAATATTAATAACAGAATAGTTAGAAGTGTTTGAGATTTCTAAATCGTAATAAACTATCTTTTCTATTAATTTTTGTAACTCATCCCAATCTATTACTTTCCCATTACTTATTGGTTTAATATTGAGACAATTTTTAGCTTCATAACCTATCTCAAAACTATTCTTTTTATAATAACATACATTTGTTCTTTTAATTTTTAATTTATCAATTCCATATTTAGTAAAATATCCACCTATGTCAAAAATTATACAGTCCATATTTTTATTATACTATTTTGCGTTTTAAATATTAATTTTAGATATGTTTAATCATTAATTATTAATCTTAAGTGTAAAAATAAATTAAATTATTTAAAAATATAATTGTATAATAAATTATTCTGAGATCCTCTACTTCTAATTATTAAAGAAGTTAATATAAGTTAATCTAATTTTATTTTATTATTTTAGCATTAATATTTTTTGTATTAATATTAAGAATTATAAAATATAATGAAATAAACAAAAAAAATAAAATTATAAAAGAGAATATAGTAGTTATGAAAACGAATAATAAAATAGTTATATATACTTTATTAGTATTGGGATTATTTGCATTAGTAATGAGTAGGTGTTGGGATCAAAAAGTAACATTAGAACCAATAATAATTCCGGAAAATGGAAGAGATTATGGAACAGATGATTTAGATGATATTGCATCAATAGATGTTTATGAAGAAGTTGATGATAGTTCAAGATTTGAAAGATTACGTTATTAAACATTTTTAAAATTTGATAATATAAATATTTATAATATATATATTAAGTATTTATGTCAAAAGTTGTATTAATTGGTGAAAAAGAGTCAGGAAAAACAAAATGGGTTAAAAATTTAATTGGTGATCCTTATGCTACATATGCACCAACATTAGGTTGCGATATATTAAAATATAATGTAGTTGGATTAGACATATCTTTTTGGGACACTGCCGGAGATCCAAATTTTGGAGGATTAAGAAATGGATATTTAATAGGTTCAGATGCATGTATTGTTTTCGGTAACAATAAACAAAAATTTATTGATGAATTTCAAAAATTGTGTCCAAATAAACCTATTGTATTTTTCAATGGAGATGATACCATTGATGATCTAGTAATGGCTTTAACTTAATTTATTAAATGTTAAATAAAAATTAAATTGAAGCAATACCATGGAACTCAATATCATTTTCATTAGCGATATTTTTACCAATGAGATAACTTTTCGCGGTTTTCGCATGATCTCCATGAAGAGTAAAATAGTAAGGTTGTTTTTCATCATTATCAATAGGAATTCGTCCAACACTTGATGCACATGCACAAAAAACTTTAAGATCCTTTGACATTTTATTAATATCTTTTTTTTCATACGTAGTCGAAGAGAAACCTGATATAGTTGTGATCATTTTCTTGCCACGTACGCGATCTACACGAATGACAATTTTAACCTCATCATCAAAGTTTCCAGAGTTAAAATCCTCAAAAGGATCACTGATTTTGGCATTATTTAGAGACATATGAGAATAATTTATATTATAGAGTATAATTTCAAATATTTACGTTTTCCTATAAATGAACGAGGTCTATGAGGTTGACAATTAATATTTAATACATCTTTTCTTTCTTGGAGAAAGAGTGCTATACTAAGATTACCCGTATATACAGTGTAACCTTTATTGTCAGCTGTCCCAAAAGTATCTATATTTTCTTGAGACCATTTTTTATTATTAACTAATCTTGCAGCATCGCCTAGATTTTTAAAGTATTTGGTTGGTTCTGGTTCTAAAATAATTATTTTTTTAACAAATTTTTTTAACTCTTCTTTTTCAGTATCTGATCCCATTCTATTTATCATATTTATAAATTTTTCGTAAGAGGATTTTACCATCGCTAACTGTTTATCTTCAAACAATTTAAGTAGTTTTGGCAAAACAGGATCTTTATCTTCATCAACTAATTGTTCATAAACAGTGCCACCTACAAGTTTCCACTTTTCACCATGCTTTTCTAAAAGATTTTTTTGCGTGCAACAATCAGAAACTAAAGTTATAGATGTAGTTAGATCTAAAATGACTATTTCTTTATCTTGAACAGAAGACATTTATTATTGTGATAATTAAAAGATAAAAGTTCAAATATTTTAAGTTATTTATTAAAATTTTAGCAAAATAAATTAAATAGTAACTACTTTTGACATGTCTAGTACAACATAATTAGGATTAAGTTTTGAATATCTACCTGTAGAAAACATTGGTTTGTAATCTGGTGGTTTTTGATGTAGATTATAAGCTGTATGATTATTATGAGGAACATTATGATTATAAGTTATGTGATTATTATGAGGAACATTATGATTATAAGTTATGTGATTATTATGAGGAACATTATGATTATAAGATGGTGGAGGTGGTAAAGCCATTGGAGTAATTTGCATAGCACTTCCGTGACTAAGAGTATAACCGTGACCAGGGAATCTTTCTTCATCTGTTTTCTGAATAGGATTGCCATTCAAAGTAATATTATGTCTTACTTTGAATTTAGGTTTAGCCGTTAATTTATTATCAGTCAAATTAACAGAAATTAATTCAATTCCATCAAAAATAATTTCATTAAGCATGTTATTAGTACCTTGAAATATTTCAACACTTGATGGTATTTTAAATTTGACAAGTTCATTAAACGACACATTAAGACATTTTAAAATATTACTACAATTAAGAGATAATTCTTTTAATAAGTTAAAAGATACATCAAAATATTTACAATTATGTATTTTTGCTGAAAAATTATTAAGTTTGTTATTTGAACAATCAAGATATTTAATATAAATAGGCAAATCAGTTATATTTGTAATTAAATTATGAGATATTTTTAAAGTCATAATTTCAGGTAGTTTTGGTATTCTTGTTAAATTATTCCTTGAACAACACAAATATATGCAATTTTTAAGTTTTGAAAAATCTGTGGTAAAAAGACTATTTTCAGATATATCCAATTTTTGTAAACTATCTGATTCTATATTTTGCTCTTTTATATTATTATTAGAAATTACTAACTTTTCAAGATTAGTTTTACCTATAACTTTAGTAAATGAATTATAAGAAATATCTAAACTATTTAAATTAGGGAATTTATTAAAATCTTCTAAATTGAGAGTACCTGAAAAATTATTTTGTTTAAGAATTAACTCTTCCAAATTTTCAACATCATGTAGTTTATTCAATACATCAGTTAGATTATCAAGTTTGAGTCTATCTAATATAATTACAGTTGAATTGGATGCAATTGCTTTTTGGATAATATTCTCCATTTAAACTATTGAGTTTATAAAATATAATCAAATTTTCTAGCTTAGATTATGACTAAAACATTAAAAAATCTTGAATGGTTAGGTTATCCAGAAGGTGATCTAGATTCAATTGTTTTTGTGTATTTTTATAAAAAATGGAAAGTTATTCCAATAGATATAGTAAGACAATATATACTATACGATGATAAAGTTAGTATTGTTCATCATCAAAACTCTTTTTTAGTCGTAGATGGAAAAATAAAAGAAAAAGAGAATAAATTTATTAATAAATCAGGATTAGAGTTAGATTTATTAAAAGCTACTATTGATAATCAATCTATTCGAGTATATGAAAGCTATTTATGTAGTCTTAATAACAGTTTAAAATATTTTTCTGATTGTATATATCTTAATACAACAAATATAGAGTATACTAAAGAAAATTATCTTTGTACATCTTCAGATAAGCTTAATCATGGAATAATATTTAGTTCAAAAGATATAGATGAAACTGGAAAATCTAAAAAAAAGACATCTTTACTTATTGGTGATCTAGAAAAGACATTAAAATGGCTAAAAAAATTTTCATCAGCAGTGTCAGAAAAAAATAGTATAATAATACCAACTAATAAAGATGAATGGATAAAAAAATATCCTAAAACGACAATTATAGATTTAAATAAACATTAGTAATTTTATTCATATATGTTATTTGATCTTCTTTTGACCAACCACATTCTTCTTTTAAAATAGCTTCTAGAATTGATTTTTTAAAGTGTCCAATATCTTTAGATTTTACTTTATTTTTCATAAGATCATATCCGGTGACTAAAAGTTGTGCCTCAGAACGTGGCATAGTGTATTTTGAAATTACTTTATCTATGAACTTTTTTAGAATTGACATATTATAAAAATAATAATCAAGTATTTTAAAAAGTTCATAAAAGTAATCTTTATTAAGAGTAGAAAATAAATTTTTATCGACTGTAACACAAAATTTAGAACTCATATAGTTCATATCTTTTTCTATTATATTCTGATTCTCTTTTATAAATTTATATCCTTTAAATAATCCTCGTAAAACATTAACTTGATTTTTTGTTATAAAAGGACATGCAGTTAAATCGTATTTTTTAATCCAATTTTCTAAATTTTTATTATCTTCTATAAAATTGTCTTTATTAACAAGTATAAATAATTTACTTGGTAAAGATAATTCATAAAACTTTTCTTTATTTATTTCTTTTAAATTTTCCAAAAAATTAAACATTTTATAAATACCAGAAGAGTATAAAAGATCTATATTGTCATAGTTATTTGAATTAATAAGTCTTAAAAGTTCATTAGTGACTCTAACAGGTGCATCTTTTAAAATATCTTCTAAGAAATTCAAATTATCTTTAATAGATTCAAATGTATTGTCATCTATCTTAAAATTAAGTTTAACACATTGTCTTAATCCTCGAAGGATTCGAGTACCATCTTCTTTAAATCTCTCATATGGTTCACCAACCGCTTTTATTATTTTGTTTTTTAGATCTTCAAATCCATTAGATACATCAACTAAATTATCAACAGTAAAATTATCTAAAAAATTTAGATCATTTAAATTATTCAATTTGTAAGCCATTGCATTAATAGTAAAATCACGTCTAATTAAGTCCTCTTTTAGAGAAATATGTTTACCATGATCTATATCAAAATCTCTATATCCAAATCCTGTTGATATCTCTTTCCTTGGTACAGCTACATCAAATTCAGTGAAATTATTAAATTGCACAAAAGGTTTAAAAGTTATAATTCCGAAAGATTTCCCAACTTTTTTAACTTTACCAAATTTCTCTAAAATATTACCAATACTATCAAGATTTTTATTTACTATACAAAGATCTACATCTTTTGGATCAGAATTAAAATCATGATAAACTCTCATAAGATTATCTCTTACATATCCTCCAACAACATAAACATCACAACCTTCAATATTTAACTCTTTAATAAAGTCTACCATATTACTATATGTATATATTAATTAATAGTATCAATTTTAAATTTAAACAATAAATCAATAAATTAAATAATTGTATATTTCCAATATTTTTAAAACCTATCACAGAAAGATTTCAAAACACCTTCACAAGTTGGTTCATAATCGACATATGTATATTCAGCATTATCATTAACTTTAAGATTTGGTTGAACAAGGACAGCCCTTGGTTTTTTAGTTTTTTTATAAAGTTCAAGCATTTTCATATCTATATTATCAAGAACTGAATATTTATGATAAAATTTAGACCCATCTTCTACATTTCCTGTTGATTTATAAAATTGCATTTTTCTTAAGAAATTACCAATAATCTGTTTCCCTTCTGTTAAAATTTTAGTTTTATCCATAACAATGACCATACTATCATCTATAAAAACAACATCAACAAAGTTTGCTTCTTTTAAAACTTTCATAATAACAAATCTTGCTTGTGAATGAGCTTGCATCCATTCATTTTTTTCTACATTATAGTTATCAGTTCCTTTAACAGCAGAAACCATCATATTTAACCAACCAACATACAAGTTATCTAAAAAATCTTCATCAGATACCCCAAAGATAGAAGCTATTTTTGGATTGCATGCAAAATATAACGCGCACGATTCAGCTCTACATTCCTCATAAGAAGAAGCTAATCTTTTAAATTTAGAACTCCATGTTTCACCTTCTTTATAAGTAGAATAAGAGAACTCTTGGTTATTTTTAAGAAATTCATTTAGCTTTGTTTTATCTACACTATTTTCGTAAAGTAATGCACCGGAACCATGACCAAGAAGTTCATGAGTAGCCACACCAATAGAAAGAGCAGAACTAACATGTTTTTTATATAATTCAACATCTTGTTCAGGAACAAATTCGGGTCTACCACCATAAGAATCTTGAAGAGCATTAATAATGTTCCCAAGAGTTACATTTTTAAAACCTAATTTTTGTCTTACATCATCATAATTTGGAATATTAATTCCAATTGGTGGTCCACTAGTACAGAAACCAAGAACATCTAAAGAAGTGTAATCAGGTTTAGTAAACTTTTCTTTTTCAAATAAAGGATCCCATGGCAAATCAGCAATAAATTCCTCTGCATGATTTACTAATTCGGTGTATTTTTTAGATTGTTCTTTATTTACAACTGCAACAAGACCTTCAAATTCAGCGCGGACACCTTCTGGATCTCTGTAGTTTTCAATAAAGCCAATATTTGTCTCAACATTTGGACCTTTATCTTGTATCCAATGCCTTTGAGACTCTTTATGATCTTCTATATTGCCGTAAGTAAAATGTTTAACATATGATTCCAACATGTCTCTTTGGACAGGATTAGCATATTGTTTTGCAGTTTCTAACCATTTAACAATATTTGTAAGCTCATCAGAATGGTCCATACAAGAAACTGACACAGAAATCCCTTCAAAATCGTATATTTTATTTACATGCATTTCAGGTTTCACAGAAGAAGAAGCAACAAGAATCATATACAATGGTTGAGGTCCGTCTAGTTTATAAAGACGAGTATTCCATCCTTCCATATTAATTGATTCCATAAATTTAGTAACCTTTTTAATCTCTTCTTCTGTTAAGTTATTTGAAAAATAATGACTTGTATTATTTGGAGGGAAGCCTAGAATCTTTTCATTGTTTTCCAAAGAATAAATTTTATCAACTCGATTATTAAAAAGTTGTAAAGTTTGAGAATTATCAGTTAGTATTTGAACAAGTCTAACCATCTCATCAGGTTTGATTCTGGGTACAAACTTTTTGTCTCCCCAACTTGCATAATTGCCAAGATTACCACAAAGATAAGCCCAATATTGGAGAAAATGTTTGACTTGTTCTTGATCTTCATTTTTAAGTTTCTCAAAAGAGTCAGGCTTAGAAAATAAATCCTTAGCTATTTTTAAAAGATCCTTTGACTCTTCAGATACTTGTTCAGCAACTATACCTGCGCCTGCCCAAGAGGCCTTATAAAAGCAGAAAGCGTAATGCTTATCATTTTCTGCTAATTGATCAAAAGCTTCTTTGCAATTTATCCTTGCAATATTAAGAGTTTCAGGTACTAAATATTCGTCCATTTGTTGAATTTAGTAGAATTAGTGATTAGTTCAAATTTTTATGGTTTTCTTTTAATTTTCAAGAGCTTTAATGAAATTTTTTGTCTTATCTAATAACTCTATTTGATGTTTACATTTGAGATCGATAGAAGTATTAGAAAATAAATAAAATACTTTATAATCAGTAACCTTTTTGATATTTTTTTTAAAATCATCATCATTTGTTTCTCTTTTATAATATTCTAATATCTGTTCCATAAATGGATATTCATATCTAAATATCCTATCAGATTTATACTGATTTTTCATTCTATTATATAAATCTTTCCAGCCTTCTTTTACTCTATACACATAATAATTTCCTTGAGCAGGACCATCATTTGATTCTACATGAGTTTCTTTATAAACAAAATCTGTATTTGAATTTTGAATTTGTTCTGTTAATCTTAAATACAAACCTTCCTTTCTCATTTGTATTTTAATGTAATCTTTTTCTTTGGTAAAATCTAATTCTTGATCTTGTTCAGGTATTATAGTTTTAATTTTATTTTCATTATCGTCTACTAATTTTGCAAGATATTTTACTAGACCATTTATATTCTCATTGATATAAACTCCTTCATATGGAGTATTAAAATAGTTAAATTTAAGTTTTTTATCAACTTCATTATCTAAATTAAAACCTTGAGCAAGTTTTTCTTCTAAATCTTGTGTTAATTTTCTTTTTTGATCTTTGTCTATATTATTGTAATTTTTTGTTGGATCTATTATTTGTCCTATAATAAATTCTTTTTTATTGTCATCTGTCGTGATATTATTTTGTTTCCATTGATTTAATTTATTATTAATAAATTTGTCTGCTAAGTGTTTTGTTAGATTACTCAATATATCTAATTTACCTTTTTCTATAACTCTTCTTAGAGCCACTAAACAACCTGTTGTTTGTTTAGATAAATCTGTATCTACTTTTCCATCCGCTCTGACATCATTTGAATTATATGCAGAATATTGAGGTAACCCTAATATTGGTTCTCCGTCGCGGATTTTTTTTAGAATAAATTTAAAATTAGTGTCACTAAAATTTATATAGTTTTTAATCTTATTAATCCCACCTGTTTTAAATTTCCCTCCTTCTTCATCATTTATTCCTGAAAATAAAAACTTTCTTGTTTTGTCATCTAATGTATTAAAAAAATTAAAAACATCACCCGGACATACAACAGCTAAACCTAATGGGTTTAAACATAAAGAAGATAAAAACAACTTGTAAAGGTATTCTTGATCACCAATTAAATTTATCATAAAATATTTTTTAAGATAGGTGTCAACATAAGATTCAATTATCTCTTCTCTTCCAGGCAAATCAACTATAACAAATGGTACTTTTCGAGTGGTTTTTTCTACTTTTATTTCTATCAACATATCGTACACAATAATTGATCTTGATGATTCAGGATTATTTGGTGTAGATGATATTCTACCTTTTTTTTCTCTAATTATATCTAAACTTTTAATAAACTTATCGAAATTTACTAATAACTGTTCTGCTTCTTCTGTTTCATAACTATTATAATTATTTGTTTCAAGATATTTTATCATATTTGATACTCCTTTTATATTATCTTCATTAATTGTTACTAAACTATTGTCTTTCACATCTAAATTATGAGCTATTAACTCTTGATCTAATTCAGGATCTTTGGTATCTTTTTTCCAATAAAAAGGATATTGTACACCTTTGCCATAAAGTTCATAAACTCTAATAAATATTTTTTTCATATCTTTAATATTTGTCAAAGTAGATTGAAGTATCCCTTCAACAACTTCTTCTTGTTTAACATTACTTTTACCAAAAAGAGTGACTGTTTTACCAACACCTGAATATCCATAAGTTAACATCATTAACCCTTTGCCTTTTGCCAATTGTGTTTCAAGAGACATATATTTAGATATAATTTGGTTATTGCTGAAATTTTGTGTATCATAAACTTCAGTAAACTTGGTATCTTTAATTGGAAGTTTATTATATTTTGCACAACCTTTTTCATTTATTTTTAAAATAGTGGTATTTTCAGAATCAGGCAAAAATATTTTACATTTTTTATTTGCATCACATTCATCATTTAATTTCAAGGAATCACCCCAGTCATTAATTCTAGCATAAATAGTAACTTGTTTTTGGGCATATTCATTATAAGATTCTAAAGTAGATTTAAATTCATTGAGAAGTAAAAAATGTTGTAATACTTTATCTTTACATTTAAAAATATCAACAACTGACTCTGTTTTTAATTTATCTTGTTTTAATATCCATTTTAGAAAATTACTTAATTTAACTAATAAATAAAAATGATAGTTTTTAAAATAGTCTATTATTTTTTGATATTTTAATTCAGTTCCTCTTTCTATTCTTTCTAAAATGTTATTTATAATCTGATAATAAAAGAAAAGTAAACCTTTATTAATATATTTATAGTAAATAGCTTCATTAATACCTATTTTATTCTTAGCATAAATTGAACATATAAATACTAAGAACCAATTCTTCATTTCTCTTTCCGCATTATATTTATCCAATAATATTTTAATTTTTTGAAGTTGAATATTAAGCTGTGTAAACTTATCAGATAGCTCAGATAAATCAGTATGAACTTTATGATAACCACCTTCTAGATTAAAAGGGTTAAATTTATCCATGTCAACTTGTTTAGTAAAAATAGTTTGATCAAAACTAAAATCAAATGAGTTTACTTTCATTAAACTTTTTACAGCTTGACCAAAATTATCTTTGAATTCCACTATATTTGGTAATTTGAGCTGTTCAGCCATATCTGAAAAACTAACTCTGTAAGCATACTTTTTTATTTTTTTATTTATTACCTCAAGATGTTCTTGTTTAAATTCTTCTATATTTGGACTTATATATGAAATAGCTTTTTCTAAATCTTTTGAAAGTTTGTCAACTGCTATAATCAACTCATCTATTTTAGGAATTACATCTAAAACATATCCAGAAACTATTTTATCAAATTGATCCACATTATTTTTATTAATCTTCTCAATATCTTTTTGAATATTTTTACTAAAAATATTAAACAGTTCAAGTAGTTTAGTAAAATCTTGACTATTTTCATCTATAGGTTTTATGGGATTAAAAGGGATACTATCGATATAGTTATCTACTTGTTCTTTTATTCGAGTAGTGATGGCAGTTTTTATAGAACCTAACTTTTTGTATTGTTTTTGTAATAATTCTCGTTGTTCTTTGTCTAAAATAGTAGAGTTAAGTTCGGTATTTACACTCATTATGGCGTTTACTAGAAGTTTAAGTGTTTCTTTTATTTTTATTAGCCTTTCTTCTTTAAATTTTTCTTCTAAAGTTATATTAGATTCATCAAAATCGGTATTAATTTTATTAATAATATTTTTTAATTTATCCATAATTTATAACTTATATACTATTAGATAAAAAATAATCTTAATATAAATCTCTTAAAAGATTTGTATCAAGTTTAAATTGATATATTTATTTTATTATGTAGAGTGATCTGGTACAATCGTTTTAACAAATTTTTCGGTGTTTTCAAGAAGTTTATTTTGATGTTTACACTTAAATTCTTGATTATTATTGGAGAACAAATAGAATACTTTATAATCATCTATTTTTTTTAAATAAGGACATAATATGTTTTCTATAATTGGACTTTCTTTATTATTCAACTCATTTGATCTATAAAAGTTTATGAGGTTATTGCTTCTATTTTCATCATTATCTTTCTTTTCATTAACTAAACTTTCTAAGGTTTCAATTATAAACTCTGGTTTGGATGGAACTTTTAATTGTTGATTTAGTGTTATTTTAATATCGGCTCCTTCTGCAAGAGTTGCTCTAGAACTGCTTTTTTTAGATTCATTGTGAGAAATTAATGCTTGTACATCTCCTGTCCTTCCTTCATAACCTGATTTATCTCTTGTTTTTAAACCCTCAATTATCCCATCACCTTTATATAAACTTCCTATTCTTGCACGACTTCTTACAATATTAACCTGTTGTTGTGAATCAATTTGGGGTGCTAAATCTGGATTATATTTTCCTCCTTTAGTAAGTTTAAGAGATAAATAATGGATAAGTCCTGAAATATTTTCATTTATAAATATACCTTCTGATGGAGTAGAAATATAATCAAACTGACATTTTTCTTTTAATAAAGTTTTCATATTATGAGGATATTCATTTGCAAATGGATCTATATATTCTTTATAATTAAATTGTAATTCAACTTCAGATAAATTATCTATTGTGTCTCTTATTTTTTTATTAATTACTTTTTCAGCAATCTCTGAAATTATATCATCAAGTAGATCAAATCTATTTTTCTCTGATAAATCTTTTAAAATTTCGATTGCCAAACCTGCAAAGTATTGAAAATCATAACCATATGAAACTCTTCTTGCACTTGGTTTAAATACAGGATAACCATTGATAAAATTCTTTAAACTTCCATCAGAATTAAATGTTTCTCTAAAATATCTATCTATTGTAAAATTCTCATCACTGCTAAGTTTTCTTTCAAAAAATTTAGGCTCAAACTTAATGTTATTTTCTTTTACTTTTCTTAAAATAATGTTATAGATTTGGTTTTTACCTGTATTATAAATAAAGTTTTCATATCCATTATGGACAAATGTTGTTACTGTTTCGCCATTTGTATCATTCAAATGTTCTAAATATATTATTGGTAACATATAAGGATTTATACATATAGCTTTTATTGCTAATTCTATTGCTTTTTGTTGATCTTTATTATAATATCCAATAGCTTTTCTAATGATTAGATTCATATCTTTATCTTTTTTTAAAAAAGTATCGGCAAAAGATTCAACTATTTCTTCTCTACCAGGCAAATCAATTATAATAAAAGGAACAGGTGTTTCATCTCCTTCCATATATAATTTAAAATCATATATCATGACCGATCTAGAAGATTCAGGATTATTTGGTGTTTCTCTAATTGTCCTTAAACTAGATGTTTTTCTTATTTTATCTATTTCTTCGACTAATTGAGAGAATTTATCTATTTTTTCTTTAAAGTTAGATATAGATGTGTAAGTTTCTTTATATTTATCTTCACCATTCGTAAATTTAGGAATATCTTCTTTATTTACAATTTCCAACGTTGTTGCTGTCACTTCATCACCATTAAAACCAAAACTAAAAGGTCTAATAAGTTTATATACTTTATCATCACTTGGATTTTCGGCAGGACATTGAACATGTTTTCCATTTCTATCTGTATAATTATAAAATTTGCTTATTTTCCCTTTAGAATCCCAATAGAATTTATAAGGAATACCTCTTCCATATAATTCAAAAAGTCTGACTTCTACTTTTGTTAATGAATTAATATTAGATAATGTTGCTTGAAGTATACCATTTACTCTTTGATTTGGTGATTCTTTACCGAAAACAGTGTAAGTTTTACCTGTACCGGAATAACCATATGTCATGACAGCAATGCCTTTCTTATTAGCTAAATCAGTACTCATACCCATATAAGCTGATATAGTGTTTGAATCCGGAAAATTTTCACTATCAAAAACTTGTGTAAATAAATATTCTTTTTTAGATTGACTTTCGATAGAATTACATTTATTATATTGTACAGTTAATCTTTGATGATTTATAGGAGAATTATTCAAATATTGGTCTGATACAAAAAATCTATTACTTTTATTTTGAGGACTTGTACCATAGTCATTAATTCTACCATAGACTGTAATAGCATTCATATTTAATCTCTTAAAGTTGTCCATAGTTCTTCTAAAATGATTAAAAAGATGGACACAGTATTTAACATCTGAACCTGAATTATCTACATCTATTAATTCTTTTGTACCTAAATTCAATTGAGTACTTCTTTCAAAAAACTCTAATAAATATTTAATGGTGTAGTAATGATATTTTTTTAGATAAGTAGCTACTGCAGTATTGCTGTTTTTAATAAAATCATCCATACTCCTTAATATATCATAGTAAAATACAGCTATACCTTCACTTATATATTTATAAGCCACATAAGAAGATGTATCAACTGCTTGACCTGTCGCAATAAGCATTAAAAAAGCTGTATGATAAAGATATCTTTGGTATGAAAGGTTGTATTCATCTGTTGATAAAATAAATTCTTTTCTTTTTGAAACCAACTCTGTCATTACTTGTTGAATATTTGTCAATAAAGAGTCTTCTAATTCTTTAATATTTCCTCCTGACTGATTTAATAGTTCTTGAAAATTTGGTTTATATACTTTAATTAAAGTATTATCATTAGTATTTGGAGCAAATATCTTAGATATTGATTTAGTAATATCCCCTGTTTTATTTAATTCTAAAAACAGATTATTATTAATCCTTATTGTTGTATCCCCTGCATTTTCTTTTTTTACTTTTCTAAAATTAACACCTTCAAGATTAAGTTCTTTAGGTTTTAATTCGACTATTTTATAAGAATCGATTAGTTCTTGATATTTAGTTATAATATCATTTACTTGTCTAATATAACCATCTGTTTGAGAATATAATTCCTTTTTAAATTCTTCTAATTTTTGTTGGTAAGTAATTTGATCTTTATCGTAATCTCTTTTAGCAGTTTCTATTTTTGTTTTTAAAGTTTCTAAAGCTATAAAAATAGTTGTATATTCTTTTGTTTTATACTCTCCAAAAGGTTTTAACTGTATCTGTCCTCTTAACTTATTGAGTTCATATAGTTCTGGACCTCCATTTAATACTGTTCTTACTGTTTCTATTATATTTGAATAATCTGCGGGTTTCATATTTAAAGCTCCTTCTGTATCTATTTCAGCTGTGTTTTTAATATCATCTATTTTATTAACTATTTCTGCAATCAATTCTTTTAATTTTTCGGAATGTTCGGATGTTGATTGAGCTGTTGAAGATAATTTATTATATTCATCTATTACTTTTTTAATTTGTTCTACTTTAGTTTTAGCACCACCATCACCTCCTATTTGCTGATTATTTATTAATGAATTCACTATTTCAGGGTATTTTTTAGTTATCCTATTAATAAGTTTTTTATAGCCTCTAGTTTTTTTTTCAACATAATAAAGATCTTTGGATAGTTTTTGATCTAAAGTATAATTTAAATATTCAAATAAAGAGTGTTTACCCATACTCCTACTTTATAAATATTATTTACATAAAAAATAAATAATAAATAATTGTAAATAAAACTATACTATTTAGCCGGCATAAACAATTGCACACATTAAATGAAAATAATCAGAAGAAAATAATAAATCTAGACATAATTTCTCTTTTTTATCTTCAAATTTAGATAAAGCTGTAGATACGACTCTTAAATAAAATTCTGTTGAAACTTTTTGAAAAGGGTTTCTAATATTTAATATTTTTTTTTTAATTAATTCTAAATCTTCTTTTGTTATAAATCTGTTATAAGTGTTATTTTTATCATTTTCTACTTTGGTTATAAAGAGGTAAAACATCCCTATTTGGATTGATGATTTCAGATTCTTACTACTATTATAATAGAGTTGATACACATTCGCTTTAAATTCTTCAACTGCTCTTAAAAAATCTCTCATAACATTTGTATATTCTTGTAAAAATTCATTATATTTTGGTAAACTATCTGCAAAAGGATTACCACCCACCAGATCCATATTATTATATTTCCCAAATTTTATATTAGAATATTCCTTTAATGTATCACATACTCTTGAAAAATAATGGTCGTAATTTTTTTTTGTTTCTTTAATAAATTTAATTAAAGCTATTTCATTTAATTTTTTAATTTTTAATTTTTTAAACTTAATATTTCGAAAATTAGTTAATTTTCCCATTAAATTAAAATATCTTTCTATTAACTCTTTACTTTTTGATTTATTTGAAAAATCTTTAAAATATTCATGTAGATTTGTAATAGTCAGAGATTTAATAGATTCATCTGATAAATTTGGTTTTAATTCTCTTGAAACCTCTTTTATTTTTTTTGAAGCTGAACTTTCTTTACCTTCTAAAAGTCTATTTAAATTTGTTAAAATATATGAAATATATCTTGCTAATATTTTTTGAATTTCTGGTCTTTTCCTCTCACTTTTACAAAAAATATCAATATATTTATCTCCTTTGGTTGGTGTAGCTAATCCATAATTTGCAATTCCATTATAAAAATTTCTTAATAAATTTCTTATATATTGATTAATAATTTTATTATCTAACTTTTTCTTTATTAAAAAATCAATATAATGTTGTTTAGGTAATTGTCCAAAAAATTTAATTTCAAAAGTTATTTTAATATTTTGTTCTTTTAATATATTCTCTGTGAATATAAATTTTTTACACTTATTTTTCTCACATTCTTCATTATGGCAATATCTAATTCGTTCATTAATTTCATCTAAAAAAGGTTTTTTTAAAGCTATTATATTTTCTAATCTTTTTAATACTTTTATTAGAATTTCTTTTTCTTTGTCATTTTCTATAAACTCAACATCTTTATCAGACAATTGAATATTATTCAGTACACTTTGTTTTTTTTCCAATAATTCCTTTAAATTTTCGAATTTTATAAGATTCTCCTCCTCTTGATTAAATTCATTGAGTTTCTGTCTTAAAGAATCTTCATTTATTTCTATGCCAGGTAATATTTTTTTTAATTCAGTAAATAATTCTGTTTTGGTTTTTTCTAAATTTTCTTGTTCTTGTATCAATTGTTCATATTCTTTGTGAAATTCACTGTTTATATTTGTAAGATTAATTTGCTGTTGACTTTTACATGATGTAAAATAAAAATCCCCATTAAAATTTATGTCATTTATTTTTAAACTATGCTGTTCAGTATTTGGTAGCTTAATTTTTGCTTCTTTTGTTATTTTATCTAATTCTTTAGTAACTTCTTTAATCTCACTTATTCTTTCTTTCAAGTTATTAACACTACCATTCAAGCTTTTTATGTTATAGAATTGCTTCTGTAAAATATTCACACTATTGATACTTTCTTTAAACAACATTTTAGCTTGTTCAAAATCTATGTCTGATGAAGTTTTCAAATTAATGTCGCTTAATTTTAGTTTATAATTTAAATCAGCCTTATCCTTCGTTATATCGTTGACAAAATTATCATAAACACTTCTTAATTGATATAGTATGTTATCTAACCTTTTTATAATTCGTTCTCTTCTTAATTTAGGATTTTCACCTTCTATTGGAGGTAATTCTTTTAATAACTCTTTTAAATCTTTGAAACTATATACACAATCCAAGAAGTTATTGTAATCTTTAAATTTAGATTCTAATTCTACTACTTCTTTATTTCCAGTTCCTGATTTTATGGCATGAATAATACTATTAATTTCATCTAATTTTATTGCAATCTGAGATTCTCCATATAATAAATTTGTTTTATCTGTTTTATCCATCTAATAATATATATATTAAGTGGATAATAAAAAATACTCTTATTGAGTTAATACAAGTTGTAATTCAACATAAGTTTCAAAAGTATAATAAGTACTATCAAGTAAAGATTTCCCTGCTTCAAATTGTCCTTTACTTATGACATTATTATTTAATAAATCAAAAGTCTTAATAAAACTATTTTTATCTTTTATGGCCTCATTTTTTGTATTTTTAAAGTCTTCTCTATTTTCTACTTTTATTTTATTAATTGAACTCTCAAATAATTCATTTACCTTTTTATTATGATCATCAACTAACTTCTGCAATTGTTCCAAATAATTTTCTTCAGGTTCTGGCTCAGGTTTTGATTCTGGTTCAGGTTCTTTAAGTTTCACTGGAGGGGGTATTAATTTGACACTTTCACCAATATCGCCTTTTGGACCTTGTTCACCATTATCACCTTTTGGTCCTTGTTCACCAATATCGCCTTTGGGTCCTTGTTCACCAATATCGCCTTTGGGTCCTTGTTCACCAATATCACCTTTTGGTCCTTGTTCACCAATATCGCCTTTGGGTCCTTGTTCACCAATATCACCTTTTGGTCCTTTAAAATCGTCTTTATTTTTATTAAAGTAATCTTTTATTAATGATTTAAGTTTATCTTCATCACAATTACATTCGTTTGGTTTTTCTCCTTGATTGTAATAGCTATTTATATTGGAATCACCTTTATCACCTTTAGGACCTTGTTCACCCATATCACCTTTGGGTCCTTGTTCACCCATATCACCTTTAGGACCTTGATCACCTTTATCGCCTTTTGGTCCTTTAAAATTGTGTTGGTTTCTATCAAAATATTCATTTATTAAAGATCTTAATTTATTATCATCAGGATTTGGACCTTGTTCGCCTTTATCCCCTTTATCTCCTTTATCACCTTTAAGTTCATTTTTATGTTCATTAAAATATTTTTTAATTAAAGTATTTATTAATTCATCTGGAATATCTTTTGAAGTTTCATTAATTATTTTAGTTTCTCCAGGTTTACCTTCTTTTCCTTCCAAACCTCTAAACTTTTCAGGATTTTCATCAATTATACTTTTAATTAACTCTTTTATTTTATCATCATTTGGCATGAGACCATTATTACCGGGTTCACCTTTCTCGCCTTTTAGATTTAAATTTTTTAATATCCTCTTAATAATTTCTGTAATAGCATTTTCATCGGGTTCAATATTTATTATCTTTCCTGGGACTCCTTCATCACCTTTCTCGCCAGGGTTTCCTTTGAATCTTTCTGGATATTTATTAATAACTTTTTTAATTAAATCAATTAACTCATCTTCTGTTGGTTTTGCACTTATTCTAATTTCTTCTCCTGGTATACCTCTTTCCCCTTTCAATTGGTCTTTAATAGATTCAATATATGCTTTAACCATAACATTAAGTTTTTCGTAATCAATGTCATTTGGTTCAGAAGATAATCCTGGATTTCCTGGTTTTCCTGCATCACCTTTCAACTGGTCTTTAATAGATTCAATATATGCTTTAACCATAGCATTAAGTTTTTCATAATCGACATCTTTTGGTTCAGAAGATAATCCTGGATTTCCTGGCATTCCTGTTTCACCTTTTAATTGATCTTTTATTGAATCAACATAAGCTTTAATCATATCATTAATTTTGTTATAATCAATATGAGCAGACTGAAAGTTTTGAAGATATTTCCCAACAACATCTTCAATCATAGGTCTAAATCTTTCCATATTTCCTGAATCATCCATCCATGGCATGTGCATAGGTATTTGCATCATAGGACCGAAAACTTGTTCTTCATCACTCGTACTATTATCATGAGAAATATTATGAGGATAAGAGTTTTGAAAATGTTGATTAATATTTTGTAAATCTTGTTGTGGGAATAAAGATTTTATACTTTTCTTTTGTTTGCTAGATTTGTTTATTTTTTTTGACGAATTAGATTTTGATCTTTTTAATTTAGAATCATTACTTTTAGAATCAAATCGAGGATTAGGTAAAATATTAGTCAATTCATCACCAGCCATAAGGTGTTGATTTGGCATTGCGATATTACCTACCATTTTATATTTATTTTTTAAAGATTTCATAGACTTACTATATAAATATATAGAAATAATATCTGTAATAACCGAAAATATTTTGAATACTAAAAATACTAAATTAAATATTCAATTACTTAAATTTATGCAAGTAAAGCATTAATCTCATTCTCTATTTTTTGATTATTGGTGACAAGTTCATCAATAGTTCCTCCGAGACCTTTCAAAGCATTTAAAAATTCTTGATTCATTTCTGCTCTTAATTCAGCCTTGTCAGATTCCATTTTTTCTCTTAATTTATCAAGAGCATCACTTGTTTCGTTTAATTTTCTTTCTTTTTCTTCTAATTCTTTGTTTCTTTCAACTAATCTATTATTAACTTTTTCAAGTTCACTTTTAGCTTCATTTAATTGTCTTTGCAAATCTTCTTTATTTTCACCTGCTTGTTCTAATTGTTGTGTCAACTCTTTTATTTTATTTTCAAGAGTTTTAACTTTTTCTTCTAAATTATTTACTTGCAATTTTAAATTATCTCTTTCTTTTACTAAATTATTTTTCTCAGTTTGAAGTTCATTTTCTCTTTCACCACTTGATTGTATTTCTTTTCTTAATTGATCTAATTCATTAGTTTTAGATTCAAGTTGACCTTTTAAACTTTTAACTGCTTCAATTAAAGTTCTAGCCATTTCATTAGCTTTTTTATTTTCCTTCTCATATTTTAATTGTATTTCTGCTAATTTTTGTTGAACATCAGGGTCTAAACTACCACCAACTAGTTTTTTATAAATATTAATTTTTTCTAAATAAAGAGGATTTGGATAAGCAGTATGTTTTGCTATATATTTTTTTAATTTTTCAACTAAAATTTCTTGTTGCATATAGTATATATAACTTATCTTATAAAAAAATGCATTTACAAATTCTTAAAATTCTAAATTTATTATCTAAAAAAGATATTCAAGGTCTAGCTAATACTGTTTATGAAAATCAAGATGCAATATCTAAACTAAACGTTGAGAAAGCTTTTAATTTGTATGGCGGTGGAACTACAGAAGATATAAATATTATGAATAATAATCTAAAAAAAATAAAAGAGAGTCAAAATAAATTGTTACCAATTCTTAAAAATCTAAAAGAAGAAATAAATAAATTAAATACTGCGCCAGAAATAGATCCAAGGCTTCAAATAATCCAAAATCAATTACAAGAAATGGAAAGAATAATAACAAAACCAATAGATTCAAACGAACCTGTTGCTTAAATAAAAATAAAAATAAAAAATTTACCAATATAAATAATCACCTTTAAGACCATAATCATACCCATTAATGGTTTTAGTTTTTTTATCATTAATTTCTTCGACGGATTGAGTATCTTCATATGGTGATTGTCCATCATCTTCATGTAGAACAAATTCTAATGGATCAGTAGATTCAGAAGTGATGCTTTCTGACTCTTTTGTGTTAGTTGTAAGATCTCTTAATGTTCTGGAAGCAGATCTAGAAGATTTAGATTTATTTTCTTTATTAATCATTAAATCTTTTAATGAATTTGAAGCAGATTTTTTCATACTATAATCTTTATATTCATCTCTATAATCGCTTTTAATTAAATCTTTTAATCTGTTAGAAGCAGAGTCATAAGATCTTGTTTTATTTGTTTTTACTAATTTATACACTCTTTTTTCTATTTCAGGTATAATATAATCAAATGCCATATCATATATTTGATCGTCATTCATTTCATTAACATTAATAAACTTATTAATGACACTATCTTCTACACTAGATAAAAAGAAAGGGAAACTTAGTTTATTAAAAATATATTTAGTTTTGCCATCTTTGAAATCATCATATTTTTCAGGATATATATCCTTATTTTGTTCTAATATTTTTTCCATTTTTTCGAAAAGAACAGCTTTCTTTACAGATAAAGATAATGTAAAATCAGGTTTAAAATCCAAAAATTTGGTTGGAAAAACTAATCCTGTGACTATAATACCATTAGACTTTTTGTCATTAATAACTTTATTAAAATTATCCCAATCGTAGGCATCATAAGTGTACCAGTTAGTTGTAGTTGACCCATCAGATAAAGTAAAATCATTGGAATATGGATTTTTATAAAAATCACTTTGTTTAATAACTTCTAAATTAAAGTCTTCAGATATATTTTTTGCTAGTTTAGTTTTACCAGAACCCGACATACCAGATACTAAAATTATTAATTGTTTATTAAATTTTTTATAAGCATCAACAATATTCATTTCGCTCATCTTATAATTTAGTTTTTAAAATTATTTTAGAGTCTAAAAATATCTCTCCATCCTCTTATTTCACCATTTGAATATTTATTATACATCTTATAAGCAGATATACTCCATAAAAATATACCTATTAAAATAATTGGTTTATAATATTTAGGGAAATACTTAGGGAAATCGAAAATAGGTTCTATGACTTTGCAACTTACACAAGTATCATCATCGTATTTATTTCCTTGTTGTGACCTCCTTATACCTCTTTCAACTAAAGTTATTGCACAAGTATTATCACCGGATATCCAATGAGCAATAATAAAAGGTATGAACATTAAATGTAATGTTAATAAATAGTTGCTATTAACAAGAGGACCTAATAAAATAGCTAAAAAGAAGGCTGTATGAAATAAGGTTGTCATCCATAATAGAGTATTTCTTCTATTGAATCCATTATGTGTATCACTCATTCTATACATTTTAATAATAAAAAAAGTTAATAATAAAAATAATAATTAGCAATATTCTTTACTTAATATTTTATAAATCTTTTTTAATTCTTCTTAAATTTTTAATAAATTCAATACTGAGATAATTTCTTAAAACTATACATTATTTTTTTAAAAGCTTTAATAAATTTATTAAACTAAATGTGCACTTTTAATTTAATATTTCATTAATAAAAAAAATTGATTTTATCGAATATCTTTTAAATATAATTATGAGCCAAAGACATAACTTTGGAATGGACCAAAAAAAGAATTCTGGAATGAACCAAATGAAGATCTCTAGATCACTATCAAAGTTATTGCGTCACACAGCAGTTAAAGAAGGACTTAATATAGATGAAGAAGGTTATTGTTTTTTAGATGATGTACTAAAACTTAAAATTTTTTCAGGAGCAACTGAAGATCAAGTTAAGCAAATTGTCCAAGACAACAATAAACAACGGTTCACATTAATAAAACTTGATGATAAATATAAAATTAGAGCTAATCAAGGACATTCTGAAGAAATTGCAGAGAAACTTAATTTTAAAAAAATTCTAAAAAAAGTTAATGATCCGAAAGAAATTTCAAATTGTATACATGGTACTTATAAAAAGTACCTAGACACTATTAAGAAATATGGATTATCAAGGAGAAATAGACATGCTATACATTGTTGTACAGGTTTTGATGCAAAATCAGGATACAGACAAAGTTGTGAAATAGGGATACACATAGATGTTGAAAAAGCAATGAAAGATGGATTTGAATTTTATATTTCAGATAATGGAGTAATTCTTTGTGAAGGTGATTTAAAACTAAAAGATAAAGATGGATACAACGGTGTTCTTCCACCCCAATATTTTAAGAAATTTGAAACTTTGAAATAGATTTAACATATTCAATTAATAGATAAATTATTTACTTTTATTTTATAATTTTTACCAAGTAAATCATGAGCCATAATAATCTGTTCTTGTTTAGAATAACCATCTATAAAAACTTTTTGAGAAATATTACCGGTGTACATAACGCCAACTAAATTACTAAGTTTAGAACCACCACCTGATTGATTATTATTTATTACTTGTTTATACATCTCTTTGGCAGTATTTTTATCTAAAATAATACTTTTGTTTAATTCATTGTTAAACTCCGATAATCCAATATTTTCAACGTCTGTTTTTAATAATGTATCTGCAGGATACTTAATATCTTTTTCAAAAGAAGACAAATTTATAGTCTCTAAATTATGATTTTGATTATAATTCGTATCTGAATATGTTATATCCGGATCATATTCAGTAGTTTGAACATAATAACTATCTGATAAAGGTTCCATTTTATACTATTTATTTAGATAATAAATAAAGTAAATAATTAGATAAATAAAAATACTAAGTGGAATAAAAAGTAGATTTAAATTTGGGAGGAGAATATATGTGTAAAGTCACTGTTTTTATATTATTATTTACAATTGAATGCAACTTATTGGAGCCTTCTTGATAAGAAATATCTCCTTCAAATGCATGTATTTCATTTAGAACATTTTCAAGGTTTTCTTTATGATATTCTCTTTCAATTAAATTTCCTTTCATCACTTTAACAAGACATCCATTATCTGGATGATCATGTATACCACTATTTTGATTTTCTGACCAACAAATAACATAAATATCTATTATGTTGTTTTGAAAAACATGATTTCTTTTATATTCAAAATTACAGAATTTACAATATTTTTTCCAATCAGTACCATTATATTCATTAATTATATAACCAAGATTTTTGAGTTTTTCTCCATTCTGAATACGAGTGGATATCTCATTTGCAACCTCTTTAAGAGTATCCATAATATTAATTCTATTTATGATACTTTATTTCATTTTTTTACTTTTTGGATTTTTTAGATTTTTTTGTTTTTTTAGATTTTTTAGATTTTGTTGATTTTTCATTTTCTTTATCTTCTTTTTCTTTTTTTTCGGCAATTTTCATAAGTTTGACTATTTTCTGGATTTCTTTATTTAGTTTTTCAGCTTTGTCCTTAATTCTTTTTTTTTCCATTTCTAACTCTTCATCTTTATATTTTTTTCTTAATTTATTAATTCCTGCAGTGTATTTAATATATCTTGATCTAAGATCTTTCAAAGTTAAATCTGAATCTTTTGACCTTAATAGTTTAACACTTTCGAAAATTTTAGGGTCTACTTTTTTTAAACCCCAATAATTAACTTTTTTAAGATCCATGCATTCAATCATACTGCCTCTATGACGACCCTTAGGTACTTCTCCTGCGCCACAATACGGTGTAGTTTTCATATATAAATAAGATTAGATTTTTATAAATTAAAATTGATTATTTTATATTCTTATTTAATTTGAAATGTCTATATTTTGTAAAACTTGTAAATATATTGAAGTAGTACAAGATAACGAAAATAAATCAGATTACATATATGTATGTATGAAAGATACGCAATCTGGACAAGATAAGTGTAATGATCATAAGAATATTTCAATAAATGACAAAGATATAAACAAATGGTTACGTACACAAATAAATCTTTATCAACATAGGAAATATAAAGATACAGTTATATTCATAATAAAAATGGGATTTTATTATACTTCATTATTATATGATAAATTAACAATAAATTTTGCAAAAGTAATGCTAGATAAATTTCAAGAAGCAAAAAAAAGTAAGTCTTATTCAGAAATAATTATGCATCATGACCAAATTGATTATATTATGTTTTTATTACAAAAATTTATAGAATATAAAGATGAAAATTATGAACATTGGATTGAATTATTAGAAATATCTTTTAATTCATATGGTAAAAAAATTCTTAAAAATCTCTTCTAACTTTATTTATATAAATTTAAAATGCATGGTGTTTTTATATTTAGAAGAGATTTTAGAATAAAAGATAATGTAGCATTAATAGAAACTTTAAACAAATGTGACAAAGTTTATTTGATTTTTATATTTGATCCTTATCAAATTGATGAAACTAATAATAATAAAAACTATAGATCAATTAACTCAATTCAGTTTATGATTGAAAGTTTAGAAGATTTAAATAGAGAATTATCTAATGGATTGCACTGTTTTTACGGTGACCCTTTAAAAATTTTAATTAAAATTAAAAAACAAGTAGATTTTAAAGTAGTAGGATTCAATGAAGATTATTCTCCATATTCAATTGAAAGAGATAATAAAATTAAAAAATGGTGTAATAATAAAAATATTGAGTTAGTCACTTTTGAACACGACAATGTTTTAATACCTTATAATAAAGTTATGACAAACGATGGAAATCCATATACCGTATTTTCAAGCTATTATAAAAAAGCAAAAAAATTTAAAGTAGAAAAACTTAAAAATACGACTAAAAAAAATTATATCAAGAAAAATATCGGAGGAGAAGTTAAATTGTCAGCCATGAAAAATAAACTAATAAAAAAAAAAGAAAATAAAGAACTAATAAAAGGAGGAAGAGAAGAAGCTTTAAAAATTATGAATAATATAAAAGATTTTAAAGCTTATAATTTAAAAAGGGATGAACTAAATTATGATACAACTAAATTATCAAGTTATTTAAAATTTGGGTGCATATCTATAAGAGAAGTATATTTTAGATTCAAAAAAGATTTACAATTAAGTTCTGATTTGATTAAACAGTTATATTGGAGATCACATTATTTTGTATTAAAAAAATACCATAGTAATGATGTTGGTTATGATCATTTACAAGAAAGATTTAAAAAACTAAAATGGGAAAATAAATATGGAAAACAAATGTGGGAAGGTACTACAGGATTTCCCGCAATTGACGCAGGAGTAAGAGAACTTAATAAGACAGGATTCATGCATAATAGAGCAAGACTATTAGTTGCTAATTTCTCTGTTAAAATATTACATCTTGATCCACTTGGGAATAAATGGTCTGGACAAGAATACTTTTCAAGAACATTAATAGATTGTTGTTATGCAAACAACTACGGTAATTGGATGTGGATTTTAGGACCATATGATCCTTCAGGATATAGGTATGGAAAAAAAAATACATTTTCAGGAAGAGTTTTTAAAGATATTATTAAATTTTCTAAATGGGACAAAGAGCTGGCATATATTCGAAAATGGATACCTGAATTAAAAAATGTACCAGATAAAGATGTTAAAAATTGGAATACAGCGTATAAAAAATATCCAAAAATAAAATACAATCCAATTGTTGATTTTGATGATAGAATAAAGAAGTGGTATAAATTAACTAAAAATTAACTTTTATACATCTGTATGGTAATCTTTTAGTTTTTTGCCAATAAAATAACTAATTAGTGAAGCAGAACCACCTAATAATAATGATTCAAAACCATATTTGATGTTGCCTTTCGCAGTGCCTATCAAAAATAATAATAAAGCAGTTATAATATAAGATGTGTAATAACTTTTTTTCTTTTCTTTCATCAACATAAAAGGTAACACAGGGATTACACCCATGATTATAAATGAAAAGAAAGTTACTAAACTTGTATTTAATTGATTATTACTTTCTCTCGCACCTTCTGATAAGTAATTAGATACACCCATACTAAATCCATCGGCAAATACATTTGCTAACCCTAAAATAACAATTACTTTAAGAGGGAGATTTGCACCTGCGACTCCTGATACTATAGCAAATGTGGTAATTACACCATCCATGCCACCATAAATAAATTCCGGTAAATATATCATATATTTTTGGATAAGAAATTAGTTTATGTTAATTAATATTATATTTTATTGACTATTTTTATAATGAAATATTTTATTATTTTTCCTAATCAATTATTTAAAAATACTACAAATTTAAAGAATTATGATAAGATTTTATTAATAGAAGATCCTTTATATTTTTCCGATAAAGAAAGAGTCTATAAATTTAACGCTATAAAGTTAGTTTATCAACGGGGATGTTTCAAATACTATGAAAACTTTTTAAAAAATAAAAATATTAAAACACAATACTACAATTTTGACAACTATAAAAACTTAGTTAAAAAAATTAAAAAAGAAAATAAAGGTGAGTTTTATACTTATAATCCTTTCGATAAACTCCTAATAGAAAGATATAAAAAAGATTTTAAAATAGAAGTCATTGATAGTCCTCATTTTGTTGATACAGAAGAACAATTAAAAGAGTATTATAAATCAAAAAAAAATAAATTATTTCAAACATCTTTCTATTCATATCAAAGAAAAAAGTTAGATATATTATTAGACAAAAATAATAAACCTCTTGGAGGTAAACTTACTTATGATATTAATAATAGAGATAAATTGCCAAAAAATATTAAAATTCCTGAACCATTAAAATTCAAAGATAATAAATATATTAAAGAAGCTAGAACATATGTCAAAAAAAATATAGTTTTCATAGGAGATTTAGAAGGGACAATAAGATTCCCAACTAATCATAAAGATAGTATTAAATGGTACAAAAATTTTTTAAAAGATAGACTTAAAAAATTTGGTCAATATCAAGATGCAATAACTCTAAAATACAAAGATAATCCTTTTTTATTTCATTCAGGAATTTCTCCAGCTTTTAATGTTGGATTTTTAACTCAACAAGAAATAATAGATTTAATTATTAAAGAGTACAAAAAGAGAAAATTACCTTTAAATTCTGTAGAAGGATTGATTAGACAAATAATTGGATGGAACTCTTTTTGTAGAGCTTATTATGTTAATATAGACACAAAAATAGAAAAAAACTTTTTTAATTTTAAAAGAAAACTAAATGACAAATGGTATACAGGTGATACAGGTATCCAAATAGTAGATGATACTATAAAATCTGCATTTAAAAATGGTTATTTACATCATATCCAAAGATTAATGATTATTTTAAATATTATGATATTATGTGAAATAGATTATAAAGAACAATATAGATGGCATATGGAATATTCTTTAGATTCTTATGATTATCTTATGATCTATAATATTTATTCTATGGGTTATGGAGATGGTGGTTTAACTACTACTAAACCATATATATCATCACCTGCTTATTTACTAAGAATGAGTGATTATAGTAGTAGTGGTAATTGGACAAATATATGGGAAGCTCTTTATTATAACTTTTTAGATAAGCAAAAAAATAAATTAAAAAAGAATCCAAGAATGAGAGCGATGTATATTCATTACAATAAAAAAACAAAAAAAGAGCTAGAAGAATACAGAAAAATAGCACAGAAATTCATAAAAAAAGTTACTAAATATGGTTAAATTTTTTAAAAATTTGTTTTTTTAAGAAGTATTAATAATTATCTAAGTCATGACCGAGGAGAATGAACCTAATTTTGAAATAGAAGCAAATATATCTAAAACAATCAATACAATGTTAAATCATGTTGATAAATATCAAATTAACTTCCATATAGATTTTATATACGATAGACTCATATTAGTTGGAATATCTCCAAATAAATCTAAATTAGTATCAGTTGTTTCTAAATTTACAACTCTTCATAAAGATCTGTATGGAATAACTTATTTTAATTTTGTATGTAAAATGCCTGAATTTCATAATTATTCAAAATTCAAAATAGTGAAAGATGGAGAAAATATTCTCTTAGGTAACGATAAACTGGTTCAATCTGTTTTTTATGAAGAGGAACTGTACACTGATTGGAATGGTACTGGTGAAGCAATTTATGAACATCTTTTAGAAATAGATTCTAATAAAATAAAAGATATTATTAAAACTCATCCTGATATTTCTGAAATTGGTTTTGAAGTTGATAAACAAAAGAATGTATATTTAATATTATATGATGATGATGACGAAATAAGATATAATTTAGGTAAAACAACTAAATCTAAAAATGGATATGATTCTCTAAAATATTCTTTTTGTTACGATGACTTAGAAGAAGTATTAGATGATGCAGATTCGAAAATAAATATATATCTTAATAAAGATTGTCCTGTTCTTATTAAAAAAAAATCTGAACAAGATTCTATTAAAAAATCTTATATTATGTATGCTCTTATTTAATTTACATTTCTCCAAAATCAGATCCTGAATTAGACTTTAATACACCTAATAGATCTCCTCTTGCTGCAAAGACATACATTGCAAAAGTTAATACTGTACCTATATAGATATATAAGTTATTTGTACCTTTAACACCTATATTATTATATTTTCTCATGACTCCTAAAACTATTAGAGAGGCAGTAATTGTTCCAAATGCGGATGGCCATTTTGTTCTCATTTCAAATAATACAAGTGCATGCACGACCATAATACCTGCACATATTAACATGTAAAGGTTTAATGATCTAGTGTATCTTGCTTGGTCTAAAGATTGTTCTATTTCGACCATTTGAGGTCCTGTTACATTTTTATTTTTTGCATCTTTATGAATTAAGATTTTTTTATTGAGATCTATTGTACTTCTTTCAATACCATAAGAGCCAAGGAATATGAATATTATTGCAAGTACAAAAAGAGGAAATACACCTATTAGAAAATATTTTTCTTTTAAAAAAAACCCCATTATACTATTATACTATATATTATTATTATATTAAAATTAAAATTAATTTAATGTATTTTAAACTCTCCTTTGACTAAAATAATTTATATGATCTAAATATATCTATATTATATTTATATCTGATATTCACTATGCACTCATCGGGAATCGAACCCGAAGCTCTTGTTTGGAAGACAAGTATGTTTCCACTACACCATGAGTGCATTGAATTTATGCTTCTTTTCTTTAAGTCATTTAATTATATCCTTTAAATAATATTTTATAATTAGTTAATTTAAATAATTCTTGAAAGGATTTTTTATATATAGATAAGTATAGAATTATGAGTGACGGAATACTTGGTGGATGGTATTACCCAACAGCCCCTTGCTGGCCTAATTTAGACTTAGTTGAATCCAAATATAACGGTCTTGATCAACTTTGTGGTGAATTTTTAAGATTTGTTGATACAACACTTTCCGATGGTTCTTGTGTTGAACTTATGACAGAAAAAAATGAAGGTATAGGCGGTTATTCAGAAGCTCACGTCGCTAAACTTAAACAAGTTTGTAAAGATCCTTACTGCACAGTTTCTGGTAGGTCTGAATCAGGTGTTGCTAGAATGTTAGAAGATGATGGTGAACTTCAACAAACAACTATAAATAAAATAGTAAACTTTTGTAAAATTAATGGATTAGGATGTGATATTAATATTGAAGGTCTTGCTTCTTTTACTGAAGAAGAATGTGAAAAACATGCATTATTTTTAGATCAACTTGGTGATGCTCTTAAAGCTGAAGGAATCCATTATAGAGTTGTCACTGTAGCCGAAGATGGCAATTTATTCCATGGTAAATGGAGAAATGACCTTTTAAAGGATGTAACATGTGATTATGTAGTATGTATGCAATATGATAGAATGTATGATTATGGTAGAGTTCCAATTACTCCAATTGATTTCCTTTTAAAAACAACTGAACAAATGAAAAAATCTTTAGGTTCATCTTGGCAAAGTAAATACATTTGTGGTTTACCAAGTTATGGTTATAAGGCTTACAAATCTAACGAATATTGGGTTGAACTTTTAACAATGGGTCAATTATCTAAAGCAGGTCTTCTACCATTACCTGATACAAGAGATGAAGAATCTCAAGAAGTTACATGGGAAGGTAAAGATACTGTCAGAAATAAATCAAAAGGGGCTGTATATTATTATTATTCAGATCAAGTATCATTAGATCATAAAACTAAAATTATGCTTGAACAAGGAGTGAATAAATTCTCTTTATGGCATATGTTTGGTGGTTCTGATCTAAGAGATAATACTAATTTAAATCCATGGTTTAGTGATGATGTGGTAAATTTAGTCAAGGGTAGCTCTGATATGGAACCCGAAGAAACAGTTGTTGAACCCGAAGAAACAGTTGTTGAACCCGAAGAAACAGTTGTTGAACCCGAAGAAACAGTTGTTGAACCTGAAACATCAGAAGAATTAGTTGAAGAATCAGACACAACAGAAGATACAACAGAGGTATTAGATAATGGAATATTAAAACTTAATATTAGAATAGACAATCCTACTGAAGAAGAAACTAATTCTATTATAAAGGCTGTAAAAGCGGTGACAGATAAAAAGATTGTAGTAAATAAAATATATCATTTATAAAATATTATTTTATTATAAATATAAAATCTAACAAAAAACTAAACAAATAATAAATTAAACAAAACTTACTTCATCAATACTATCTAAATCTATATTACTTCCATAACTTTCCTTTATTTGATCAATTTCATCTTGATTTAGATGACTTAGATTTAAAGAAGAATCTTCTTTCAATACTATAACTTTGTCATATTCAGCTTCTTCTGCTATATCATCAACATTTCCAATTATATAAGGTTCCTTTTTTGGTTTCTTAGTGGTTTTATAATTGAGGTTTTTACATCCTGAACTTGCAAAAGATTTCATTTCTTCAACAGAGTAGTTATCAAACTCAAGATAATCAGTAGATGATATATCATCAACGGTATACATGCTATCTATTTCTTCTCTCAAACTAAAATCTTCAATACGTTTCTTAATTTTTTGACCGTTTCTGTGAGTTGGTGTATAAATTAGTAGGTTATAGAAAAGAGCAAGATACTTATAAATAGTCACAATAAAAAGTTTATATATAATAGGTTGTAAAGTTATGACTTCCAAAGGAACATTTAAGCCATTTGGTCTAAGAAAGAACTGGTTAAATATTAACAACACAAATACATTAAAAGCCATACCAATTATTAAACCTTCAATCAGCCATAAACCTGCATATCGAATGAAAAGAAATGCTAAACCAAATGCAATGTACTGATTTGCAAGGAACAATGCATCATAAAGTATAACTATTCTAATCCAAATGCTATCTTTAGTGAAATCTTTAAAATTTAAAGCTGTTTGTAAATATCTAAAAAAGAATCGATGTTCGCTAAGAAACCATCCTTTTACACGTTGACCAAACAGATCAGGATTATTACAAACACAATTATTCATTTGTAGTTTTTTAGAAATTGAACCTGCATGCACCCAACATTTAGGTACAATAGTTGTTGCAATAATGTCAGAAGCAGTGTTTACTTTATACGAAAGTGTCTTTTCTTTTTCTGTAAAAGGGTTCATAGATTTATTTCTCATATTGTGTATATTAAGACAAATCTGTAAATCATCTCCATGAAAATTAGCATTATGTTCATTTAGTGATTTAATCAAAATGTTTTTTCTATAAGTTCCAAAAGCACCACTGTTAAAAAGAGTTGTTCTGATTTCAGAATGGAATAATTTTACAAAACCAGCATTTAGATATTCAATATACTGAAAATAATCGATTTCAAATTTGGGATCATGAACTTTAAGTGGATAAGCAAGAACAGCATCTTCTTCTGTTTGAAAATAACCTGCCACTTTATCAAAAGTCCAAGAATCATCTAAACGAGTATCATCATCTACACATGTTACTAATTTGACTTTTCTAGGAAGGTTCTTTGCTGTAGCATATTGGGCAATACTTTTATTCCCTGTTTTAAGGTGTCCATAGTGAATAAATTTAGAATGATCTAATTCCAAATCATTCTGATCAAAATAATCAATACTCACTTGTTCACATATTCTTCTTGTCAAAATAGTTTCGTTTCGAGATGAGCCATTGTCAGCTACATATATGTGATTTGGTTTGACTTTAGTGATTAAAGATTTAAGTGTATTTTCTATTACATCAGAAGAATTATGACAAGCTATAATAAATGCATGTTCATCTTCTTGAAAATTATTATTTTTGTGTCTAGTACTTTTAATATTCCATGTTCCGTATTTAACAAAACACATTGTAAAAAATAGACAGAAAGATTCCCAAATAATAAGTACAAAATAGACTACACTTAACAAAGTAACATCAATACTAGTAGCTCGTGTTCCAAAATACCAGGCAACAAAGAAAACACAGAGTAAAGCCAAATTTGTAAGCTTTAATCGATGACTTGATCCTTGTTCAGGTTGTTGAAATGTATAACAATAAAAAGCAAACATAAATATCCATTTTACTATACTTGAGTAAAAGAACAAAAAACCTAAAAATATAAAACTCGCGGTAGTAATATAATATAAAAGAGACCATTCTTTTTTATTTTCTGTATAAAAGCATCTAGACAGTTCATCTATAGAATATTTATCATCTGAATCAAAGTTGTTAAGATCTCTTACAATTTTTTTGAATTTTGAATAGCCTGATTTAGGTCTTTCACAAAAATTAACTATCCACTCTTTAGGTAACCAATTATATTCCAAATTTACAATTGAATCTTTAACCTCAGTTGTTCCAAGAAAATATGAAAATTCCATCTCAATTGGTTTATTGTGGGGAATACTATAAATTTCATAAGTATTACCTTGACCCGACAAAACCTGAACTTCGCGTTCTGCAGGATTAATAATACCAACCGCTTGATAAGGGATATTTATAGTGTATACACCATCTTCAACAGTCATTAGTTTTAGATTATCATTATATCCATTTTTTTTTATAAATTCAAGAGTCCATGCTCTGTGATTATAATGATTTTGAGTATTATTGTAATTATAATAACCAGGCGTCTGAACAAGAAGTTTATAATCATACCATAAACCTCTATCAGGATCCATAATATGTTCAATATCATGATCAAGTATTAAATTATCTTCATGACTTAGCCAAATACCATAGTTACGAAGGAATGTATTATGTGTGCCGAGTTGTTTAAACTCTACTTTCTGTGTCAGTAGATCTATAATTAAGACATGATTCATTGGTTTTTTAAATATTTTGTAAAAATCATAATTCAATATCTCATAACTTGATTCTAGCAAAGTGTTTAAACCTATCATGACTTTTCCAAATGTATCTTTCGGTTTAACTTTAACAGTTATGAATTCCATACTATTTGACACTTCAATTAAACTGAAATAATCTGTACTTTTATAATTTTCAGATTTAATTGGCTGAGCTGATTCAACTCTAAAAATTCCAAAACTCTGCTCGGCTGATAAAACATTTCGCCAACGATGTCTATTATAAGTGCCAACATTTTCTGTATTCCATGTCTTTTTAAACCATTCATCTTGTTGTTGAAAAACAAAAACACCTTGAACTTTTGCGTCATTAATTAAATAACTAAGCATAGACTCCATTAATTCCGGATAATCATCTTCGCCAACACTTCCGTGAGTTCTACCAAGAAAGTCTTCATAAGAAGCAATACCAACTGATGTAGATAATCCCATTTCAGTAATCAAAAAAGGTTTATCTTTGTAGTGATCTTTTAATCTATTAATATAACTCTGATATGGATCAACCCCTTTTTCAATGACAATTGAAACTAAATAAGGGTAATATGGATAAACATGAGTATTATAAAAAATACCAGGTTCCCAATTAGTTGCTATATAATGAGTTTGATCAATTTCTTGCCAATCTTCTGTAGATACAGGATATCGAGGCTCTGTTGGATTATTAATACCATCTGTAGTAACCCAATTCGTATGAGATATCGGTGCGCCTTCTCCTAATTCATTTGAACATTGTGCAACATAATCCATAATGCTCGCCATCCAATATTCAAATGGAGACACATTAGTTTTAGTTGAGATAAAACTGCCATTATAATGAGTTAAATTAGGATGTTCAAGGTTGGTCCTATAAATAGAATATGGTGGAATTTCACCTGCAATTACCCAACCAAGAAGATAGTCTTTAATGTTTGCTGTGTAATCTCCATAAATAGGAGTAGTGCCTCTGTACTTTCGATACTCTACAATTCCGTTTCCATAAATAGCATTTACAGTGTTATTTATGAAAAATTTCATATGGCTTGTAATATTAATATTAAAAGCGTCTGTACCATTATTTTCCTCCAACTCGTATTCAGGGAATGCAGTGCCATGAAAAAGATAAAACTTATGAGAATGTTTATTATTCCACTTCAAAAGTGTCTGATAAAATTCCGGATGAAGAAGTGCATAAACACGAATTGTGTTCACACCTAATTCTTCTAAACGTTTGAATCTTATTAAATAGTCTTCAGATCGTAGTTCAACATCTCCAGGAAAATGATCAGGAGGAGTTACACCTAGATTAACACCAATAAATCTATCTACATTTGTCCAAGTATCTCCTTGTTTGATTTGAAAAACACTTCCATAAACTCTTGTTTTTGTCTCTGAGTAAACACCATATATAAGGACACTCAAAAAGAGCAATATAAATGATTGAATGTTGCTCATACTTGTATTCTTAGAATAGGTGTAATTATTCAAATTTTCTATTCAAAACAGCTATATATATGCTCTTTTATAGTTGACCTATTATGAAAATGAAATATATCTAGATATACTAAATCAAAAGTAAAAATAAGATAAGGATAAAAATAATATAAGAAAAATTAATTTTCTTGTGAAATTAATATATATAATGTTTGAAAATGTTAACATGAAAGGAGTCGCATTTGTTGCAATTTTTGTTGCAATAACATACTTATTATTTCGTAGATATATGAAAAGTAATGAACATAATACTAATTTAGTAACTGAACATAATAATTCAACAAATGATGGGTTTAATGATGTTCTTGAAGAAAGAGAACATGGTTTAGATGAAGAGTATAGGACAAATGATTTTTCACCAAACTTTTTAAACGACATGGATAGAGCAGGTGTTTTTGATCTTCAATAGATTATTAAATAAATTTCTTTAGAATTATATAAATGAATTTTTTTGAAAAACTGTGGGATAATCCTCTCCATATGCTTATTGCAATTTGTGTATTTCTTAGTATTTTAACTATGGGGATTAATTTCTTGAGAGGCTTAACTAGAACCTCTTCTGAACCAGTTAAACATGTTGCTGAAGCTCTTGAAAATAGACAAAGAGAAGATTAATAATTAAAATAACAAAAATTAAGTTTTATTAATTATCATATAATAAATATATTTATCAATTTAATATATATATGGAATCTTTTAAACTTATAATTGCAACTAGTATAATAATCTTTATTGGGTTACTAATTAAATCTTTGTTTTTTGATTATAAATGCAAGTGTAATAAAGAAAACTTCTATTTGAAACAAAACTATGAAGATTATGCAAAAAGTAATCTAAATAACTGTTCTAAATCAAGTAACTGTAAAAATTGTCAATATTATAATTATGATCATAATAGAGTAAATATGTTTGATCATACACCTGTTTTTAGACAATACTGTGGTTTTAGATTAGTACGACCATGAAATTAACTAATTTTTTAATTTAATTTTAAACCAATAAAACTATTAGTTTATAATTTGCTATTCTGCAACCGAGGAGAATCGAACTCCTACTTTTCGCGTATCAGACGAATGTACTTCCATTATACTACAGTCTTGTCCTCTCTTAAGAATCGAACTTAGAATCCTACGTTTTTAAGACTCAGATAGGTACCAACCTGAGGACATCCTTAGAGAGGAATTGAACCCCTGTCACTTGAGTGAAAATCAAGTATCTTACCACTAGACTACTAAGGACTCTTCTAGTAGGAATCGAACCCACGGCTCCCGCGCGACGTACGGGGATTTTTCCACTAAACTATAGAAGATGTCAATGACGGGATTTGCACCACGTGTCTTTAAATTTTTTTAAATTATAATGTTTTACTAACTAAACTACATCGACATATCATACTGTTATTATAACTTTAAGTCATTTTATTTATATATTATATAATTTAATGTTCAATTTATTAATATACATATTATTAAAAAGTTGATAATGTTATAAATTAATATTAAATAAAATAAAATGAACTTTGCTAAAGCTTTCTCTCCTTTCAAAATAACTATATCACATCCACCATCAGGATTGCAAGTGAATGCAGGATTTTTTAATATAGTCGGAACTAAACTTACTAATGGTGAATTTTATGATCCAATTAAAGTTACTAAAAATACATACTTTAATGAAAGTACAGATCAAGATAAAAGTATGACAATTCAAAAATTAAATGAAACAACAACTTTAATAAAAAGTGATGGTCAAGTTCCAACAAGTTATTCTCTTTTTATAGAAGATTTTGGAAATGGTAAAATTGAAAAGAAAGAAATAACAGAACCTTCAATTCATAAATGGGAAAAATTTATGAATGGAGTTACTGAAGAAGAATTTATAAAAAAAGTAAATAATTATAATGATCCAAAAACAAACTATTCAGTGCATACCAGAGCGTCAACTATTGATTTTTTGCAAGGGAAGTTTTGGCAACCTCTTGATTTAGGAATGTTTATGGGATTTCATACTAATTTTACTAAAGATATTATGAATAAATCTAAAAAATATAGTACTGTTTCTCTAAATAGTGTAGCAAATATAGAAGGTGGCTTCTCTATTAAACCTAATTTTGACCACTCAATGTTTTATAACACCACATATAGAGGTTTAGATATACATAAATGCAGGAATGGCACCGATTGGATGAATATAAGTTATAGTAATATTGAATGTGGTCACCATGAATTTGTTGCCGCATATAAACTCATGCAAAAAGAAGGAGTTAATTTTGGCCAAGGTTATTCTCCTAAAAATAAAGACTTTTTTCAAGAATTGGCTTATAATATTAGAATGAAAATTAGGCAAATAGAATTCAATAACAGCTTCAAACCAATATCAGATGTTTAAGATGTATAGGATATTCTTAAAAACTTGATTTAATATTTAATAATTTATTTATTAATTTATAAATGCTCAATAAAAAGCGGTATAATAGTTCTATAATAAATCTGAGAGTTTTCCATAATTGGATTAAAAATTCCATGTATTCTAAAATATCTAAATCATTGAGAGAAAAATATAATAAAAAAGATATTAAAATATTAGAGTTAGCTGTTGGAAAAGGTGGTGATTTATTCAAATGGATCGGTATTGAAGCTGATGAAGTTGTTGGTGTAGATATTGATGAGAAATCTGTTTTTGGTAAAAATGGAGCATTGCATAGATATAAAAGAAAACTCAAACAAAAACAACCTGGAGAAAAAATTCCTAAATGTTTCTTTTATGTTGATGATTTAACTAAACCTAATAGTTTTAAAAATATGAAAGAAAAACTTAAAAACAAAAAATTTAACATAATATCTTGTCAATTTGCAGTTCATTATTTTTTTGAATCTGAGGTTGCACTTAAAAATATAGTTCAAATAATAGATCACTTTTTAGAAACAGATGGATATTTTATAGGTACAACTATGGATCCAAATAAAATATGTTCATTATTCCCAAATGAAGATAAAAATAAAGTAGATAAAGATAGTTTCAGTATAGAATTAAAAACAGATATTAAAAATTCAAAGTCACCTTATAATAATAAATATGTTGTATCTCTTGGTGAAAAAAATGAAGACCATTATTTTAGTGAAAAACCTTCAACTGAGTATTTAATAAATAAATCAGAGTTAGAAACAAAACTTAAAAATACAGGCGTTAACTTAATAGAATATGAAAAATTTAATGATCACTATAAAAAATATCTTGAAACAGGTCCTGATCATAAAATGACTAAAGGTGAACAAGAATTCTCTTTTCTTAATCTGTCTTTTATATTTCAAAAAATAGGTAAAGATAAAATTTAAAAAACTAATATTAAAGTTTATTTATATAAATTAAAATAATTAATATAATTAATCGAATTGGCTGGACTCGAACCAACACTTTCTCGGTTTACAGCCGAGTGCCTCTACCAATTGGGCTACAATTCAAATGTTATTATTAAATATATATTTAAGTAGTTTTTACTATATACTTTAAGTATATTTATTGTTCCAAAGATTTAATAAACCAACTGTCATCTATATCAAGTTCAGGTTCACCCTCTTTTCGTTTAAGATTTAAAGCTATTTTCATTAAATCTACTGCATCATATGTAGATCCGCCTCCTAAAAATTGTTCTCTGAATTTTTTACCTACTGTTGAATTCATTTCATCACCTTTAAATAAGACATAGAATAGATTCGCTGACATACTTTCTGATTTTAAGTAACCATAATATCCTGCATCATAGCCTCCCATAATATGACTAAAATTACCAATTCGTGCAGTTCCTGGACTAACTTGACCTGTGACATCTCTTTCTGTATCTAACCACACTTTCATTGTATCTAAATTATTATCATCATAGCTTTTTGAATGTAATCTCATATCAAATGTACCAAAATGCAGTTGTCTTTTATAATGAAGAGTTGGAAGAAGATTCTTGTTTTTCCTAATTTTAGCGATATCATCATCTGTTAAGCCTTCACTCATTCTCATTAAAGGTTCTTTTTCATAGCACCAATATTCAAATGCTTGAGAAGGAGTTTCCACAAAATCCCATTCACAACCAAATGATCCAAAAAACGAGAATAGTGTGTTTTCTGGTTTACATGAAAGAAGATGCATCATATGACCAAATTCATGGAATAAGGTTTCGACTTCTGAAAAATAAAGATTCCCTTCTGAAAAATTACAAGCCATCATTCCTTCAGGCAATTGTTTTTCGCCGGTTACAAGATCAAAGTGTGGCATACTTAATGAAAAAACCGCCGCATGACCATACTTTCCTTCACGAGTAAATAGATCCAAATAAAAAGTCCCCATTTCTTGATTTGTTTCTTTGTCGAATACTTTATACACTTCTACAGATTCATGAAATTTATCTTGATCTTCGTCTTGAAGTACAAATTTATAACCTAATAGTTCCTGATAAATATCGAGCATACCGGCCACAGCTTTCTTAACAGGGAATTTTTTACGAAGAGCTTCTTTATCAAGATCTGTTTTTTTCTCTCTGTATAGTCTCATATAGTATCCTCTATCCCAAGACTCTAATCGATCTCCTTCAAACCCTTGTTCTTTTGCAAAATTAGTTAATTCTTCCAATTCTTGTTTATAATTTTTAGAAAATAAAGTATTCATTGATTCTAAAAAGTTAATGGCATTTTCTGATGTTTTAATAACCTTATCTTCTGTTTTAAGATCAGCATGAGTTTTATATCCCAATAATTTAGCTTTTTGATCTCTTAAAAGAACTGTTTCCTCTAAAATAGGTTTATTTTCATCTAAACATTTAGTGCTAAATAATTGATATACTTTTCTTCTTACATCTCTATTTTTACAGAAATCTTGCACAGGAAGAACATCTGGATATTGTGTAGTAACTTCGTAAGTTGTTTGACTCATATCTTCTTTTACATCTAGTTTTTTAGAATCAACAAACCATGTTTCAGGCATCCCTTCTAATTCTTGACGTGTGAATTTAAGTGTCTCTTTAAACTCATTAACATTAGTACTAAATTTACTAGAAAGTTCTGTTAATCTTTTTGATATATCTTTTACTTTGTCCATAGTATCTTGGTTTAGATGGAGACCACTTCGTTTCATTGATTGAAGATTCTTAATGCGAAATCTTTCATAAAGATGCTTATGCCAATTTGACAAAGATATAGGAATCTTATAAGTTTCTAAAACTTTATAAAGATTATTATCTGTTGTTAAATCAATCATATCTTTTGTGTATGCTTCATTGAGATCAGAAGCTATTTTTCTAACTTCTTCATCAGTACTAAAATTTTTACAAAGGTAAAGATAGTTTGAAACTCTGGTCGTTTCTGCATCAAGATTCGCAAAATCAACTAGTTGATTGGTTGAATCCGTTAATATTTTGTTTTTTAATTCTGTTACAGCATTTGTGCTTGTCTTTACTAAATTAGTAAGGTTTTCTGGTTTAATATTTAAGAATCGCATATTAATAATTCTAAAATACTTTAATAAATCAATATTTTTAATATATACAATTAAAATTCTTATATAGGCACCTTTATTATAATCTGCGATTGAAATTATCCATATTTATAGCATTATAAAGTTCCAAATCATCTTCTCTATCATATCTTCCCAAAAGTTTCCAAGTATTCTCAAGTTTTTTAATATTGTCTGTTTTTTTAATGAACTCATCAGGATCTTCATCTTCTGTTTCAATAAAGCATTTAGATATAAATATTTGACCGGTGCAATCAATACTTTCTTTTAATCTATTCAAATATTCATTTGTCATATTTTTTCTAAACTCTTTAGGTTTAAGATCTTCTACAGGAGATGTATAAACCAAATGTTGTATAGCATCAAAGTAGTTATCTGAAATTCTTAGAGTTATCCTATTGATATAGTCTGGATCTTTTTTAACAAACTCATAAACATCTGAAATTAAAGGTGATATATTAAAAGGATAATGCCATATTATTGGTAAAAACTTATTAGATACTACATAGTGTCTAAAAGTAAAAATAAATGCAGTTAAAAATTGTTTAATAACTGTTTTTTTATCATATTTATTATAATATTTTTTAATACTATCATTCATATCTTCATCTTCAAATTTATAATTTTTAATATCAACAAATACTTTCCCTAATTCTAAATTTTTTATGCCTAAAAGTTTTTTATAATCTCCTTTCATATTTTCCAATTTGTAAATCTCTTCTTCATATTTATTTGGAAATTCTTTTTGAATTGTATCAGAATATCTTCTAAAAATAATATTTACATTTGGATAATAACCTTTGATTTTTTTATGATGGAAATAATTTTTTATAAAGTGCATATCATTTTTATATACCTCACCTGATCTTACAAGTTTTCTTAATTTTTTTATAAAATCCTTTGTTTTAAAATTTTTTAATTTTTGGTTTTCATTAAATTGTTTTAAATCGCTGAGAAATTCTTCTATTTTAATAATAAAATTATCTTCTCCTAATACAGATTTTAGATAATTGTAATTTTTATAATTCTTTTCAGCATATGACTCTTGTAATGCTGTTTTTTCTTGACTGGATATCTCCTTTAATAATTCCAAGAAGAACCTACTGTTGATTTTTTTGTCTTTTTCTAATATAAAACTTTTTTTAACTTTTTTTGTTACTTTCAAATAGATATCTATTAAATTTTTAAAACCAGATTTTACATTAATTGATAAAACTTTTGGAACAAAATCATTTCCAAATAATGTAAATAAAGTAACTAAATCTACAATAGTTTCCTCTTTTTTAGATTTACAATAAGACATAATATTTTTTTTTAATGTGTCTATATCTATAATTTCATATATTTGCTTCTGTTGATTAAATCTTAAAATTTTAATATTAGTATATTTAGTGTTTAATAATAAACCTAATAAAGTGACATCAGAATCAGGTGATACTATTAAAGAGTTGTTTTTCGCTATCCAAAATATTTTCATTTCTCCTTCGCCATATTCATTATAATCAGATACATCATAAGATACCAATGAAGGAAGTTCTTTCTTTAATTCCTTTAAAAAAGATTCAGATCTAAGTTCTTTTATTAAATTATACATAAATTCAGTTCCAGGGGATATTTTAGTTTTATTGAAACTTACTTTTGATTTTATAAACTTCAATCTATTGTCGTCTATTGAATTTTTATATTTTTTAAATATTTCCTTTTTAATCGACTCTAACACAAACCCTAAATATCTTCTTCTTTTTTGTTCAATAATTTTACCCATAGTTGGAACTCCATCAATGCCAAGGTATATTTTTTTTATCTTATTATGATAAGTAAAAACTTTTGCAATATTAATAATCCTTGATTTAAGGCCATCTATTATTAATTGGTCTATATCTTCTTCTTGATATTTTGGAATATCTTTGTTATTTTTAATTGCTTTTAATATATTATCATTCAGTTTAGACACTATTTTCGAAGATATATTATGTATTTCTGAATTAAAATCTATATATATGCTCTCGATGTCTAAACGTTGTTCCACAATAAATTTATTATCTTTGTTGGTGATTTTAGACTGTTGTATACTACTAAAAAATCTCTCAATTCCCATATACAATTAGTTCAAACAAAAAATGAAAATCTATGAACTTAATATATATGAATATGTCTAAATACTCTTTTTTTGCAAAAGAAATAAAAGAGAAAGATAATTATAGCTTTAAGAACATGAAAGTTATTCTTAAAGAAAAAAATATTAAAAAAGGAAAACTTAAGAAAATAGTTTATTCTGTTTGTGATGAGTATCTTAAAATGAATGTTACTATATTTCCTCAAGTGTATTGTGTGTGTAAAAAAGATTTATGTCAACATATAAAAAAAATCTTATCCACTGAATTTAAATTAGGAAGTTTTATTTTAGCATACTTTTTTTTGCCAGAAGTTTCAACAAGTTTTATAGACTTCTTAAAAGATAAAGAAGATATATTCGTTAATAGAAACTTAAGTAAAGAAGAAATAATAGAATTAAATCTTAAACTTCAAAAAATAATTTTTGAAAGATTTAGCACTGACGAATGTCCATGTTGTTTAGAACCTCTTAATAAAAGACCAATGTATCCTCATCTTAATAAATGTAGTGAGTGTTTTAAATATACACATGCATTATGTCTTGATAAATGGCTCCAAGAAAAAAAGAAAAATTCTAAAGATATTAAAAAAGGTTGCATGCACTGTCGCGCAGAAATTAAAGCTTATTAATTTTTCTCATTTTTTACCTTTCCCAAATTTTTATTTAATTTTTTTTCAAGTCCACTTGAACTGTTAATTATATCTTTTCCAATCTCTCCTTTATCAAGATATTGTTTAATATTCTTAATTTGATCTGTATAATGATATCTAATGTCATCATAGTTATCAGATGGTGTTTCCAAAACTATTGGTACATCTCTTTTTTTACATAATTTAGCAAATTCCATTAATCCTTCAAATTCTATATACCCTTTCCCAATATCTGCATGTCTATCTTTTCTACAATTTAAAGGACATTTAGAGTCATTAAAATGAACAACTTCAATATGTTCCCATCCTAGATTATTCTCTATATGAGTGTCTAAAAATTGTACATATTTTGGATCCCCTAAATTATAACCTGCAGAATAAATATGACATGTATCAATACAATATTTAACTCGATGTCTAAATTTTATATCTATTTTATCTCTTAGTTTTCCTAAATCTATTAAATCAGTGCATATTTCAGTTCCTTGACCTGCACCTGTTTCTAGTATTAAAATAGAGTTCTTATCGCTCTTCTCTAAGCAATGATTCAAACCTTTCACATAATTATCAATAGCTTGATCATTTGTTAATTCTAATTTTTTAACATTTTTCCCCATATGCACAACTACACCTATCGATTTTAACAACACAGAATCATTGAGTTCTGATATTAATATTCTGCATGCATTTTTATATATTGAAGAGTCTGATGGATTACAAAAATTTGCCATATAGTTACCATGAACAAGTATTTTAATATTTCTTTTTTCTGCATCTTTACCTAAATACATTAGATCTTGTTTATTCCTAACAGTTTTGAAAGATTTGGGAGAATTAATAAATATTTGGAAAATGTCCTCTCCTATTTTCTCTGCATATTCAGCACATGTTCTAAATCCATAACTAGTATTAATTGTGTGTCCTATTCTAAATTTCCTATTTTTAATTAAATTTTTATTTGACATCTATGTATTAATCTTTTAATTAATCTCTAAATAAGAAAAATAAATAAATTCAAGTTTTAATAGTTTCCAAGTTGTCTATTATACAAGTGCTTGTTATAGAAGTAATATGATCTATATATTTATCTATTTCTTCATAAATATGAATAGTATCTATTTTTGGAAAAATTAAAGATAGATATTGTATTAAATAGTTTGAACTATCTACATCAAAGATTTTATCCAAATTAAAATTTGTTAAATTTTCTATAAATTTTAGTACTTTAAATAATTGAGAATTCGTTAATATTAAAATGTCTAATATTTCTGTTTTTGTTTTATATTTTATATTTTTAGTTATGAGTTTTCTTAAATCCAATGCTATATTTATTTTGTCTAAATTAGTTAAACCTTTGTCTAAAAGTTTTTGATAATAGTTATTAAATATCAACATGATAATATCTTTGAAATTTTTAATGGTTATAATTTCATCAAAGTTAATTTTATTAAGTTTTTTATTCAATGTAAAATTTAATAATTTAGATTTAAATAACTCTTTTTCAAAACAAGAACTATTAAATATACACCAATATACATATTTAATAAAACTTATATTTTTGATATCATACATCTTTTTATCGATAATGACCAAATTTTTTATTTTTTTAATTTTAAATATATCTTTTTTTGAATAAGATTCATAATTTAATAGATCTATGAAACTACATAGAAAATCTAAATTATCTGTAAAATATACTTTTTCGATTTCATTTTTTGAAATGTCATAATTAAGAATGCATTCTGAAAAACTTTCATAATTTAAAATTTGATCTCCTACTATGAAATATTTTTCATCTCCTTTTATTTTGGAAATAAAAAGTTCCCCTATTGCTTCAATAATTGAGTGTTGATTAGAATATTTCATTATATTGTCATTATCTGGTTTATCAAAGTAATCATCTGAATAAACAATTAGATTTGATTTTATTTTATGAAGTTCTTTATTTGATATAAAATTAGTGAAAGTTATGCATCTACTATTTTTAATGTTAGTGAATAATCTCTTAGTTATTGATGTTGATAATTCAATTGAATCTAAAACAGAAAGATCATTAAAAGAAGATATTTTATAAGTTTTAACTCTATCTGAATAGATAACTAATAAAATATTAAAGTAGTTTATATATATTGGTATTACAAGTTTTAAAACAGAAACAACATCATGAATAAATGTTTTGTTAGCGATAAAAGATACATCAATGGCAAATATATAAGTTTTGCCCATGATGAATATTGATAATAATTAAAGTTAAGATTCAATTTTTATTTATTTGAATAGTTTTATGAGAAAATTTTAAATTATCTATTTTTACAATAATATACTATTGCTACTAATGCTATTCCAATCATTAATGTCTGAAAACTATCACCCATGTCTCCCCAACTATTTACACAAGCTGAAATAAGTATTAATATAGCTCCAATTCTAAATCCTTTTATAATATCTTCATTTATATTTACTTTAATGGAATTATCTTTAATCATTCTATCTAAAATTAATACAACTATGCCTAAAATAAATAAAAACTGAATGGAGTTTCGTTTATTAACATTAAAATCATATTTTGAATTCATAGTTAAAGCTAATTTATGAGCAAAACTATTGAATAGTAATGCGATTGGTATATAAACCATCCAACCTTTTAATTTTATTTCTTTTAATAGTTTATCCATATAATATTACATATATTTTATATACAATTAATTAATTTATTTATGATATATTTAATTAAGTGATAGATTGAACTCGTTAATTATATCAATCAAGTCTGCATGTTTCACAAATTGATTTATAGTTTTAGCTGCTTTAAATAGTGCATATAATTGACCTCCATAATTACTTAATAAACTATCTACTATAACAACATCTTTATAATGGATAGTTAATATTTTACGTAGTGAAACAAATATTCCACCATCATTTAATGTATTTATTCTATTAATTATTATAAGTCTTGATTCACGTACTACAGTGTCATCCAAATATTTGGCAGGATAAAAATTAATAAGTTTAATGTCTTCTTTTATTCCTGTCTCTTCTTGACTCCATTTAATTAAAATATTACTATAATTCTCAGGAGATAAACTTGTATTTACCATAAAACCTTCCTCATTTTTGTCTATTTTTGCCTTTAATTGTATACCATCAAGTAAAGCATCTTGATCAATTATAACTCTGTAATCAAGATATTCATCATAATTTAAACTAAAAAATTCAACTCCATTTACATTCCAATCACTAATATCTTGATTAAAATTTAATGCATTCTTAAACATTTCTACCATATAAATTGCATTTTCTACATCCCAACCTCCAATGTCTTGATTGAAACTTGACGCATTGCTAAACATTTCATTAAATACTTCTACATTACTCACATCCCAATTTCCAATGTCTTGATTAAAACTTGAGGCATTATAAAACATGCTATTCATATTTGTTATATTTGAAGTATTTAATTGACTTATATCACCATTAAAATTTGTACAGTTTTTAAACATAAATTCGCATTGTGTCATACTTTCATCCAGAAGAGTTGAACCTCTGTTTTCATCATACCATATTTTTAATGAAATACAATCCTCAAATAAGCCACTATAATAAGGTATAGTAATATATTCACCTGCATTAATTAATTTAATGGTATCAATCTCATTGTTATTTAAAATATCTTTTCTACTTACTTTTATTCCTCTTAAATTATTTTTTCCTACACCGTATACTAAACTAAAATTAATCCCTTTTACTGTTAAAGTATTATTACTTGCGGGATTTAACACTACAAATAATATATCATTTGGTCCAATTGTACCATAATTACTAATAACTAATTGTTGTGATGGTTTTTCTGTTATTTCACCATAATTATTTGTTAAAACATCAATCATTCCATTTTTATAAACATATGTTTCATAACTGAAATTATATTCTATATCAATTGTAGAATTTATACGTGAATCTTGAATATTATGTGCAATAGAGTATGAATAATTGTCAGATATTAAACTTCTAGTAATGATATTATTATTACTATAATAAAATGGTAATACAATGTCATCACTTCCTGTATCTGTATATGCAAATACATATTGAGGTTCAAATACTGAAGCTTCTGAAATTTGAACCATCAAAATATTGTTGTATGACTTCATCAACTGAAGTCATATATATATATATATATATATATATATTAAAAATTAGATAAAAATTATTTATAATGGGTTTATTAAATCTTCTTCGTCAACATAATTAAAAGCAATAAGTTGCTTAATAAATTGATTTACAGTGATTGATGCTTTAAGCAATGGAATTAACGCAAATCCAGATCCATTGACGTTTAATATTTCATCTACTTCACTCTGAGTAAAAGTAAAATTTTTAATGAATATATCATTTAACACATTTGTTGTCCCTCCATCCAAAAAATAAGGTATTTCTTGTTTTAAAAAATTTCTTCTTGCAATTACTTCAGGATTATTTGAATGTTTTGCTGGATAAAAATCAATTAAAACAACATCCTCATTTATTTTATTGGCCCAACTTATTAATATTTTATCATAATTTTCTGGTGATAAATTTGTTTTATACATAAAACCACGTCTATTATAAGAAACATATTGAGTTTTGCCACTTATAGAATCCGCATAAAGTCTAATATCAAGAGTTCCAGAAGCAACACGCGAATCAAAATATACAACATTGATAATATTCCATTCAGAAATATCTTGATTAAAACTTGATGCATTATTAAACATATCACTCATATCTGTAACTGAACTTACATTCCATTTTCCAATATCTTGATTAAAACTTGACGCATCATTAAACATATACTTCATATTAGATATATTTATTGTATTTAATAAACTTATATCTCCATTAAAATTAGGACACTTATAAAACATTCCATTGAGTTTTGTCATATTTTCATCAAGAAGTGTTGAACCTTTATTTTCATCATACCATATTTTTAAAGAAGTGCATCCATTAAAAGACCCTGCTGCAATAGCAAAATCTAAAGTGAATAAACCCGTTGATCCATCAACGTTTGACTCGTTAAATATATTATTATTAGCAATTTTCATTGTGTCAATATATGTGGAATCATATATATCACGTCGACTCCATTTAATTCCTCTTAATGTATTAACTCTATTAAATATATATGAACTGTAATTAATTCCATTGATATACAACGAACCTTCATCAATGTTATCTAATGATACAAATAATATGTCATTTTTTCCAATGGTTCCATAATCACTAATAATTAATTTGTCAGTGAACCCATCAATTACAGAATCTACTGTTCCTGTGTTATTTTCCAATTCAGATAGTGTACCATCTCGATATACATATGTTGTATATTTGAATATATATGAATAAAGATATTCACTGTTATCAAATTCATTGCTGTATAAAAATGGTAATTCTATATCGTTACTACCAGTATTTGTATATGCAAATACATATGAATATTTAAAAATGTCTGGATTTGATTCTAATGATTCAGAAATTGAACCATCGAAATATTGTTGTATGATATCATCAACTGAAGTCATATATATATATATTATTAAAATTAATTTAATATAGAATAAGCAGATTTTAAATCAGGAGAAGTAGTATCAATTGCTTCCTCAACTGTTGTCTCCAATAAATTAACTACTTCTGACATAGTCGGCGTTAAAATATCAACTAACATTGCTGATTCTATAAAACTATCTTTTCTATCATTAAACTCTTCAAAAGACTTCTGCAAACCCATATTTAAAACATAATTTTCAGTATAGTTATCTTTTATATTTCCTAAATCTTTTTTTATATTTTTAAAATCATTGGAAATTTTATAAAGGAAACCAAAATCTTCAGCCAATGTTTGTAGTTTTATGGCTTGAATTTCTGATCCACAACCTATATACCAGCCAATTAACATACTTATTTCTATAACTTTACAAATGCCACTTTTGACTATTTTATGAAGACAATCTTCTTTTAATGTTTTTAAATTCTTAAATTTATCTAATACTATATTACTTTCTTTCTTAAAAAAATTTCTATGTAAATCAGTGAACTTATTATCGTCAAATTCTCTTTTAATATCTTCTGAAGTTATTTCAGTAACTTTTGTAAAGACATTCTCCATAAACATGCTATTAATCTTTATGAGTTTGTCATTTTCTACTTTTTTTCGTATACCATTAATATTTAAATTCCAATATTTGACAGCCATTGCTAAACATGACTCACCGACACCTTTAATATTATCCTTTTTAAAATTTTCATACATAATTCTTATAAAATCAGAAGAGGTTGCAGCATAATATACTTGATAAGATAAATTATTTTTTTTTTTTAAAGAACCCATAACTGTTAAAGTTATTATTGGTATAACACAATCTTTATCTTGGTATTTAAATTTAATACTATTTTTATGCAAATTAGAAAGACCTGAATAACAGTCTCTTTCTTTAATAAATCTTTCAAAACTTGCCTGATATCTAGACACTCTACTCATAAATTATAAGAACTTTTAAAATATCAACTCCAACGCAAAAAATAATATAAAATCTATTTTATGGATACGTTATACACTGTCAGATGTATGGAAGGAGATTGTGATAGTATTATGATCCCAGATTATAAAAACGACGATAAAATGATACTTCCAAATGAAAATAAAGAAGTTATGCCTCATAAAAAAAACACTTCTTTACATAGAAAGTCTTATGAATATCAAAACTATGAAAACACTTATGATAATCAATTTGATTACACATTTTTAGATCCAATTGACAACAACTTTAATGTTAATGAAGAATTCACTGACTATATAAAAGGTAACAATATTTCTTTCTTAGTTATTTATGTTGTAGTGTTTACTCTATTAATGATATTGTTTTTGACTATAAAAAAAAACTATTTTTAATTTTTATTATTTAATTCTAATATATAGTATTATGAGTTGCCAATACGGCATGAGAAAAAAACTTAGAAGAGCTCCTGCTGATTCTAACAGAGATAACCTCTACAATGAAAGCATTTATGACGACCATATGGCAGCGGTTAAATGCGCAAACAACCCATTAGAAAAAAAAGACTGTTTAACTAATAGAGTAAAAACTTTTCTTGGAAACAGAAGAGTACAAATGACACTTTTAGCTGTTCTTTTAATCCTAATTGCTTACTTTTTTATGAAAAGAAGAACTCAAGTTGTAAATATTGGTGGTTTTATTAATCCCATAGGTGTTTCTCCTGTAACTTTACCAGATATTCTTAGATTAGATTAAGAATAAACAAAATCAAATATATTCTAAATAATTATATTAACTGTTTCAGATGCACGTGTCAAAGCTGTATACATGCATCTCTTTGCATCATTTGCATTATTATTTTTTAAAATATCATCCGCATCAATATAAGTATGTCTATAAGTACTTCCTTGACCTGTATGACATGTAATTGAGTTTCCTAAAGTTACATTTGCAAATGGTTCTATAAAAATCCTATTATATTCATTCCATAGAGGTTTAATAATGTGTTTATCAATTTGTTTTATCTGCTCAGAATAAAACACTTCATAATATTGTCTTAATTTTTTTATCTCATCACCTGCAAATATTTTATCTTTTTCTAATTCTTCTTCAGATGTATCTTTTATAACATATATTTGTTTAGAATTTTTATCATCACCTGAAAGTTTTTTGCATTCTAATTTAAATGCTGAATATTTCCTTTTAGTCTCTTTATTTAGTTTTAATATAGCTTCTTTGTATTTTCCCTCTATTAATCTGAAACATTTCATAGATTGACCTCTCTTCAATGTGCAGTCAAAAAGTGGACAAGCTTTAATTAATTCTTCTGTATTTATAACTTTAATTTGTTCAGAAGTATAAAATTGGTTTTTCCCTGTTTGTGATTCATCAAAATTATAAAAATCTTTTACCATTAAAATATCTCCAATATTATATTTCTTATCTCTATTATTAACAGTTCTTTTTCGAACTTCTTGATTATAAAGATTTGTTTGTTTATTTGTCCATGTTAATATAATACAAGAATCAATATCTTTCTTTCTATTCTCCATAAAAGATTTAAACCATTCAGATTGAATTTTATCATCTGTTTTTTTATAAATCTTTACTCTTTTATCTGCAAATTTACCTATTGTTGGCACTTTTATTTTATTTACCACATACTCTCTAACATTATTACATAGACCTATTATTTTATCGTCATCACTTCTTACTATTTCTTCTAAAGTAAAAGTATTTAATTCACTTAACTCTTTTTTGACTTTATTGAATTTATATTTTAGTTCATTATCATCATAATCTGCATCAGCAAATCTTTTTTTGAAAGTTTTTAGATCTATTTTCTTATTAAAAATCATACTAACTTTTTCATTTACAGGTGGTAATTGAGCTGGATCTCCTACAAAAACAATTTTAGGAATTTTTCGAATAGAATTTTTATCTTTTTTAATATCTCTTGATATATCTTCAAATACATGTGATATAAGATCAGTTGAAACCATGGAGCATTCATCAATGAATACTATATCATAGTTCATTATATCTGAATTTTTACCTTTTACAAAAACTCTATTACCATCTGCATCAAATTCAGATTGGTAATTTAAAAGTCTATGAGTAGTGATAAAATCGATATTTAAACCTATATCTTGTAGTCTATCTAAGTAACTGTCAAAATGTACATCTGGATTGAAAGAACCTAATCTATTTTCTATTAAATATTTCAACTCTATTCTAAATTTAGATTTCATAATATTGACAGCCTTATTAGTTGGAGCCGTAAAAGCAACACTATTAATAAAATTACTATTTAATAAATAGTCAACTATTTGAACAATCAATGTAGTTTTACCTGTACCTGCATATCCATAAAGGCCAAAACATTTTTGCTTATCACTAATTAAAAAATTAAAAAGTCTTGTTGATCCTTTAATTTGATCCTTAGAATAAGGAAATGCACTTTTTTTCTTAAATCTAGATAATAAAGTTTTAATATCTATAATTTTCAATATGTTTTCTTCTTTTGTTAAAACTTTTTTAAAAAGAACTTCACTCAATCCCAATATATCTTGATATTTAGAAGCAATTTTATTAATACAATTTATAAACCTTGAGATTCCAATTAAAGAACCTTTTCTATTATAAAACTCAATACAGTCTGTGTATTCATCTAATTCAATTATTTCTTCCTTGACTGCATCTGATAAAATATCTAAAAATTTATTTCTTTTTGCTTTATTTTTAGGGATTTTAGTATTTGATTTTAATTTTTTATTATCAACTTTAAAATAAGAAGTAATATCCATTAATAACTATTTAATTACTAATTGATTGAATCTAAAAATCATTTTTTTATATGGAAAATTATTTTAATTCTAAAGTTTGTTTTATAGCAGATGCTACTCCAAAAAACCCTTCCATTGTTGGTGTTTCATAAAGACCTTCATCTTTAAATAAAGCTTGTGATTTATCTGTAAATTTTTTATTATAGTTTTTAAAAGACACCAACTTATTTCCAAATAAGAAACACAATAAAAATTCTCCTGTGATATTTATATAGTCACCATCTAATTTTAATTTAATATATCTTGTGCTGGTAATTGGTAATAATCTATTTACAATTTCGGCGTTTGTAAATCCGATAACTCCTAAACCTCTCAACCAATCATTGGGTTTTTTCAAATGATTTTTCAAATCTTCTTCCATTATAGAAGACAATGTTTTTGCTTTTCCTTCTGTGCATAATGGATGTTTACCAACATCTTCTGTAATAAATTCTTTTATTTTTACAATGGCTGTTTCAATATTGTCAGGAGAAGCCACTTTTAAATAAGGATCAACTTCGAATGATACTGATGATGGGTTCACTTTAGAATAGCCTTGACTTTGTAAACTAAATCTTCTTGGAGGCACAGGAGGAGCAAGTTTCCCACATTTTTCCAATAAACAATCCAAACGTTCAGATACCAAAAAAGTATCCCAGTCATTTTCATTTAAATTAAATTTAGTCTTAAAATCCTCTTTAAACAAATCTTTCTTTACAATATCTTTTTCATTAATTAAATGTTTGCTATGATCAAAAAACTGTCTTAATTTTATCCTTTTCATAACTTTATAAGTTTGCCAATCTAGCTCATTAAAACTGAATTTATTTAAAAATAACTGTTGAACTTTCATCTCATAAGTTTTATCTTTTGGAAGATTAAAGAATGCAAATTTAACTAATGTTTCAACTTTAATTTTGTCTTCAACATATTTATTATTCCAATCATTGTTATCTAATTTATCACTTTTAAGATAGTCCTCATGAATACTCACAATTTTAGATTTCCACACATCATTATTCTCTTTAATTGCTTCTAACCCAATAGTTTCTAAATCATATTTATCAACTACTTCTTGAATAAAATTTTCTATCCATGCTGATTTAATTCTTTCATTGTTTCCACCTGATTGTGTTTTTTTTATATTATTATCCATTTTATGGCTCTCTAATAATTCTCTCAACTCTAAATATTTATTCTTATATTTATAGTATTTTTTTTGATATTTATCTTGGTCCATATATAAATTATTAAATAAATAAATAATTAAATAAAACATTTATTTAGAACTTGTTTTTCCAGCTTTTTTATTTTTAGATACTTGCTTTCTAGTTGTCTTCTTTTCTTCTTTTGGCTTTGTTTCTTCTGTCTCCTCGTTATCTCCTTCATCATCGTCATCATCATCATCATCATCATCATCGTCATCATCATCATCATCATCGTCATCATCATCTTCTTCTTCTTCTTCTTCATCATTTTTAACATGTCCTTCATCCTCTCCATCTTTACCTTCTTCATCTTCTTTCTCGTCACCAACAAGGCCATATACTCTAACAATTTCTTTGTCAAGTTCTTCAGAAAGTTTGGTTTCTTTAAAAAGGATTTTAGTTACAGCACGCATAACACGTTGATCTACAGTTTTTTTCTTAGAATAGAGAAGTAATTCTGTTGATACACGAAGATACTCCTGAATAGTTTTAGTTAAAACATAATAGAGAAGATTACTTGCTTTTTCTGTCAAATTAAGATCTTTACCTCCTTTTTTCTCTATAAGCTTTGCAAAATATTTAGAAGAAAAAGGAAAATTCTCAGAATAGTCTGTATCAGAATCAAATTTCTTCATAATAAACATGTGAAAGAAATGATCAAAGTCATCATTAAGCTCAAGAGAGTATTTTAAAACAGATCTATTTATATCATAAAGGCCAGACGCATTTTTCTTTTGGTGTCTTTTAGATTCTTCAAATATGCTTGTACACATCTGTTCTACAACTGCAGTAAGATAAACATGAGCCTTTTTTAATATAGGTACTTTTTCTAACCTCTTTTCATAGTATGGTTTCATTGAAACTTTCTTCATTGAATTTACATTAAGAGTAAGACCTGCCCTTTCTGTCAATGCATTTGGTGCACCTTCCGGTTTTTTCCCTTCAGATTTAGTCTTAACTACTTTCTTGTCTTTATTTAATTTATTAGATTTGTTTGATTTGTCACTCTTAGGCATATTAATATATTTTACAGAATTTATTAATTAGTCAATTTTTTTACATTTTTTAGCATTTATATGCTTTTAAATCCAATAATATATGTGGTTTTCTTATTTAAGAGATCCATTTATCAATTTGAATCATTAATATATGCTCATTATTGTTTCCTAACAAGTCATGGTTTTGGGAACTTATGGTATTAATAATAATAAAAATTTAACATTAGATTGGTTAAAAGAATTTCCTGATAAAATAAATGATATAACTTTAACAGACAATATTTACAATGAAATTAAAATTACTGAATGGATAATAAAAAAAAGTTATGATCCTAATTGTATATTTGGATATTATTGTATAAGAAGTCGATTATTAGAAGATCATGACATTAGCAATTCTATTGAAGGTCCAAAATTATCATTCAAAGAATTTTACTCATAAAAATTGATAAATATTATTTAATAATATTTATTTATTTATGAAAGAATTAAATTCCATAATAGTTCGAAAATTTATAAACGACTATTTTGATATAATCGATTGGAAATTCTTTAGTAAAAATAAATATTTAACATTAGAAATATTAAAAACATTTCCTAATAAAGATTGGAATTGGCATTATATTAGTAGAAATCGTAATTTAACAATAGAATGGTTAAAAACATTTCCTAATAAACCATGGCATTGGAATGAATTAAGTGGAAAACGTAATTTAACATTAAAATGGTTAAAAATATTATCTACTAAACCATGGAATTGGAAAGAAATAAGTAGAAATCCCAATTTAACATTAAAATGGTTAAAAGAATTCCCTGACAAACCATGGAATTGGAAAGAAATAAGTAGAAATCCAAATTTAACATTGGAATGGTTAAAAGAATTTTCTGACAAAGAATGGAATTGGAAAGAAATAAGTAAAAATCCAAATTTAACATTAGAATGGTTAGAAGAATTTCCTGATAAAGATTGGGATTGGGGTTTTTATATAAGCTATCATCCAAATTTAACATTAGAATGGTTAAAAAGATTTCCAAATAAACCATGGGATTGGTATTATGTTAGTTTTAAATCAAATTTAATTATTAAATGTATTAAAGAATTTTCTTACAAATCACAAGATTTTCATTATATTAGTAAAAATTCAAGTTTAAGTTTAGAAATATTAAAAGAATTTATTGATATGCCATGGGATTGGGGACCTTCAGGTATTAGCTGTAATGTTAATTTAACACTTGAATTTTTAAAAGAATTTTCTGATAAAAAATGGGCCTGGAAATATATTAGTTATAATTCTAATTTAACATTGGAATGGTTAAAAGAATTCCCTAACAAAGATTGGAACTGGGAAGATATAAGTGGAAATTCATATTTAACATTAGAATGGTTGAAAGCATACCCTGATAAAAACTGGGATTGGGATATATTAAGTAGACATCCGAATTTAACATTAGAATGGCTAAAAGCATTCCCTAATAAACCATGGAATTGGAAGTATGGTGTTAGTAGAAATCGTAATTTAACATTAGAATGGTTAAGAGAATTTCCTGATAAACATTGGGATTGGAGAAAATGGGGCATTAGTAGTAATCCAAAATTAACATTGGAAATATTAAAAGAATTTCATGATAAAACATGGGATTGGAATTATATTAGTATGAATTATAATTTAACATTAGAATGGTTAAAAGAGTTTCCTGACAAACCATGGGATTGGAATTATATTAGTATGAATTATAATTTAACATTAGAATTGTTAAAAGAATTTCCCGACAAACCGCGCAATTGGAAAGAAACAAGTAGAAATCCCAATTTAACATTAGAATGGTTAAAAGAATTCCCTAACAAACCATGGTATTGGAATGAATTAAGTAGAAATCCCAATTTAACATTAGAAATATTAAAAGAATTTCCTGATAAACAATGGAATTGGAAAGGAATTAGTCAAAATCCTAATTTATCCTCAGCTATATTAAAAGAATTTTCAGACAAAATAAATGATATAACTTTAACAGACAATATTTACAATGAAATTAAAATTAGTGAATGGATAATAGAAAAAAGTTATGATCCTAATTGTATATTTGGATATTATTGTATAAGAAGTCGACTATTAGAAGATCATGATATTAGCAATTCTATTAAAGGTCCAAAATTATCATTCAAAGAATTTCATTCATAAAAATTGATAGTTATTATTAATAATATTTATTTATTTATGAAAGAATTAAATTTCATAATAGTTCGAAAATTTATAAATGACTATTCTGATATAATCGATTGGAATTCCTTTAGTAAAAATAAATATTTAACATTAGAAATATTAAAAGAATTTCCTAATAAATCATGGAATTGGTATTATATTAGTAAAAATCTAAATTTAACAGTAGAATGGTTAAAAGTATTATCTACTAAACCATTGAGATGGGAAGAAATAAGTAAACATCCAAATTTGACATTGGAATGGTTGAAAGAATTCCCTCATAAAGAATGGGATTGGGAAGAAATAAGTAAACATCCAAATTTGACATTGGAATGGTTGAAAGAATTTCCTGATAAAGAATGGAATTTGTTATGGAGTATTAATAAAAATACAAATTTAAAATTTGAATGGTTAAGAGAATTTCCTGATAAATCATGGAATAGAAAAAAAATAAGTAAAAACCCTAATTTAACATTGGAAATATTAAAAGAATTTTCTGATAAACCATGGGATTGGAGAAAAATAAGTGGTAATCCAAATTTAACATTAGAATGGTTAAAAGAATTCTCTAATAAACCATGGTGTTGGGGTCAACAGGGTATCAGTAAAAATCCAAATTTAACATTAGAATGGTTAAGAGAATTTCCTAATAAAGAATGGAATTGGACATTATTAAGTGAACATCCAAAATTAATATTGAATTGGTTAAAAGAATTTCCTAATAAAGAATGGGATTGGGATATAATAAGTGAACATCCAAATTTGACATTGGAATGGTTAAGAGAATTTCCCTATGAAGAATGGAATTGGGATTATATTTATTATAAACTAACTTTAACATTTAATAATGTACCATGGGACTGGGATAAAATAGAAGAAAATCCTAATTTAATACTTGAATGGTTAAAAGAATTCCATGATAAACATTGTGATTGGTATTATATTAATCCACATCCAAATTTGATATTAGAATGTTTAAAAGAATCTTCTGATAAAGATTGGAATTGGGAAGAAATTAGTAAAAATCCAAATTTATCCTTAGCCATATTAAAAGAATCCCATGATAAACCATGGGATTGGAATTGGATCAGTAAAAATCCAAATTTAACATTAGATTGGTTGAATGAATTTCCTAACAAACAATGGAATTGGACAAGAATAAGCAGTAATTCAAATTTAACAATAGAGTGGATAAAAAAATTTTATGATAAAGAATGGAATTTGATATGTATTAGTAGAAATCCAAATTTATCCTTAGCTATATTAAAAGAATTTCCAGACAAAATACATAATATAACTTTAACAGACAATATTTATAATGAAATTAAAATTAATGAATGGATAATAGAAAAAAGTTATAACCCCAATTGTTTATTTGGATATTATTGTATGAGAAGTAGATTATTAGAAGATAATGACATTAGCAGTTTTATTGAAGGTCCAAAATTATCATTCAAAGAATTTTATTTATAAAAATTGAAAATTATTATTGACTAATATTTATTAATTTCCACAATGGATAAATCAAATACCCAAGCATTCCGAAATTTTATAAATAACCATTTTGATAATATTGATTGGTCTTATTTAAGTAAAAATAAATATATAACATTCGAATTATTTAAAGATTTAAATGATAACCCATGGGACTGGGAAACAATTAGTAATAATCCAAATTTAACAATAGAATGGTTAAAAGAATATCCTGAAAAACCATGGAATTGGAAAACACTTAGTGAAAATCCAAATTTAACAATAAATTGGTTAAAAGAATATCCTGAAAAACCATGGGATTGGGAAAAAATAAATAATAATCCAAATTTAATATTAGAATAGTCAAAAGTATTTCCTAATAAAGAATTAAATTGGATAATATTGAGCAGACACGAAAATTTAACATGAGAATGGTTAAGATTTATTTAATAAAATAAATAATATATAATTAACAAATAATATTTACAATTAAACTAATTAAATATTTCACCAAATCTTTTAAGGAGATTTGACTCATGTGCATTAAAATATGGAACAATTTCATCTAAATGATTAAATTCTTTGCCATACTCAACGCGTTTCCCATCAAATACATCTATTTTAAGACAAACCTCATCATTTTCTTTTGCAAATTCTTTAATTTTATGGTCTTTTTCAATAGACACAATTGTTCCTATTATAGTAGATGTAGAATTGCTTTTAATTACACATTTATGTAATATACCAGAATGAATTTTAACACCAACTATAATAGGATCTTTAGTCTTAAAGACATATTTAGGAATAATTCTAGCTTTAAATTGAGGAACAATATTAGGATATTTTTCTTTTAGTTTAGAATTAATATTCTCTTTGAATATTTCGTATTTTTCCATAAGTTGATAAATTACTTGATCTTGAATAATAGTTACATCGTTTATATTTGCGTTTTCAATGGTTTCTTTATTAACATCGCATTGATAAGCTAAAACTATACGAAGTTGTTTTTCATAAAAATATCCATCTGGATCGTTTTTTTTATCAGATTTAGTCCTTGATGCAAGTTTAAAAATATCAGCCTTCTTAAGTTCACCTACAACTATTCCAGAAACAGGTATAGATTTATCTTTACACATCTTCCATACAGCTTCAATAGGACCATAATAAGGACAACATATTAGAACACCTTCTTGATTGAAATCTTTTTGAATAATATTTTTAATATGACAATTTAAATTATTTTGAAGAATTTTATCAATCTCTTTAATATTTGTATTTTCTTTTAAAATTTTAAACATTGTTCCTGTTTCAACAAGATCAGGGTTTTCAAGTTTCAACATTATACCTTTAGAAGCATCTACTGATTTAACTGATGTATATTTAGTTTTTCCTTTCATTTCTATAGCTTCATTTGGAACATATATCTCTTTTACTTTAATGGAATGTAAAAGAGATTGACCACATACACGTACTTCATCTCCTACTGATAAATTTCCATCTGTTAAAATGGCATTAATAAGAGTTCCATGCTGGTTATCTTTATATTTTTCGACTATATAACCACCATGTTCATCTTCATTTACAGCAAGCTTCTTTTTCATAAACTTTTCAGCTAATTTAATAATTAACATAATCATCTCAGCAATACCTTCACAAGTTTTAGCAGAAATTGGAACAATTGAAGCATAACTTCTTGAATCAGGATTTTTATAAAATGGAGCAACATTAACTCCATTTTCGTTAAATTTAAGAATAATATTTTTCATACAAGTATCGTATTCAGATTTAACTTTATCAGTTTGACGTTTATAATTTTCTATGAAATTCATACCCTCATTTGGATTTTTCCATTGATAAACAGTATCAACTTTATTTGCAACTATAATATAAGGCGTCCTATATTTTTTTAGATTGTTAATTATTTCGAAAGTCTGATGTTCAACACCTTTAACAAAATCTACGACAACAATTGAAATATCCGAAATTTCCATACCTTTTTCTCTAAGATTAGAAAAACACTCATGACCTGGTGTATCAATCATTAATAAACCTGGAACATTAATATCTGAATTTAAAGTTTTAGTTTGTTTTTGGAGATACTCTTTTGAATAAAAAGTAGCACCAATCTGTTGAGTAATACCACCAAATTCTTTTGCATGAACAGAAGATTTACGAAGAGCATCAGAAATATGAGTTTTTCCTACATCAACATGTCCTTGAAGACAACAAATCGGAGTTCTTAATTGTGACATTAAAATGATATTATTAATTTAAAAAAATACATTGGAGTGTCAATTTTTTGTTTTTATAATTTGTTTTAATCAAAAAAAGAATCATTTGAACTTATAGATTCAACAGATTTATACGAGTCTGCATCGACCAATGAACCAAGTGTCTGTGAATCTTCTATTTCATTTTCTTCTTCTTTCACTCTATTACGAAATTTATTTTTAGTAGCCTTGTTCTTTTTACTTGCTTCATACTCTTGATATTTGTATAATGCGACAAGAAACCCTACAATAACTATAAAAATTACAATTCTATTTAGATCCTTCATCCTATATTTTCTTGTTTATATTTAAAAATTTGATTTATAACTTATACTAAATTATTATTTAAAATGGAGGCCATATTAGTGTGTTTTATTACGTCTATTACATTATTTCAGAATTTCATTGCTCGTTTGGAACAAGCACAAAAAGATCCTCAGGCTAATTTTATTAACAATGGTAAAAATCAAAACAATCTAAAGTATCAAGTGTATCATCTAATAACATGTATTTTATTCTCTCTACTTATTTACGAATCAAATATTAGATCTGTAATCTATAAAACGATGTATTTCTATTTTATAATGAATACAAATAACAATTCAATACTATTCTATTCAGTTGTCTGGATCTTTTCTATGTTTCGAATTTTTAATCCCATGTATATTGTACTTATTCTTATACTCCAAATCAAAAAATTCTTTATAAACAACATAGTTAGATATTTCAATACTTTTGATAACTAAAAAATCTATAATTATTCCTTCATTCTTATTTTGTTTAATTTTATTAAAATCATGCATTATATTTTTTCTCTTTTCACAATCCTCAATTTTTTCAAGCAAATTATTAAACATAGTATCAATGTCATTAAAATTTATATTTAAGAATCGAATATTATAACCATTAATAAGTTTGTCAAAATCTATGTCTTTGTATCCTATAATTTTTTTATTTAATTTAATTTGAGTATTTATATCTTTTAATGCTTTATTTTGTTGTTCATTAGTTTTGAACATCTTTTTTTTTTCAATAATATCAATCGATCTATAAAATCGGCAAACTTTATCAAAAACTTTTTTTTTATTTTCTACATTTAGTATAAGATCACAAATAACATAACAATTATTAAAACTAATATATTGTTCTAAATAGTCTTCTAAACACCTTTCAAATAAATTATTATTATTATTTATTGTTAAAAAACATTTTACTAGTTTTGTAGATTCTTCAATTAAATCGAAATGAATTTGACTTCTACTTTTAATTGTTTCAGAAAATCCAAAAATATAAAAACTTATAATAGAATCAGTTTTATTACCTTTATAAAAATTATTATTTTTTAAAAAACATTCTAATCTATCAATAAATCCACTATAAATTAATATAACTGATTCATCTTTTAAAAATTTTTCACAATCAATATAATTATATTCACTTTTTAAAAAACATAATTTGTTAAAAAAATCTTTGTTCTCATTAATATAATTTTTTAATCTATTTATTCTATACCATTTTTGAATTTTTATAATAGAACACTCCATAATAAATACTATATTTAAAAATAATTAAACTTCGCATTGAATATCTTCATCTTTTGAATAAACATTCGCATGTTTAAAAAGAGTACAATCAACTGCTGATTCTTTCAAAGCTGACTCAAATTGACTAATTAGTTTCTTTTTTGTTGATGCTAATTTTTGTATATATTGATCTATTGATTCTTTTTCTTTTGGATGCCATGCAATATAAATATAAACTTTGACAGCTCTCTTTTCCAAAGGCATGTCTTTATGAGAACAATACCGTATTGCTCGACCAATAACTTGATCTAACCTAGATTGATTCCAATAAGGTTCTAAAATATGGACTTGTTGAACTCTTAATAATGATACACCTTCTTTAATTGATGGCGAACCAAGCATAATTTTTAATTTGGAACCATCAAAATTATTTTTATTATTAAATACAGCTTTAATTTCTTCTTTTACTTCTGTAGACTCATCACCTGACCATATAGCAAATCTTTTTTTTCCTTCTCCAAATTTTCTATAATCTTTATAGCCATGAGCTTCTAATATTTTGACAAAAGTTTTAATTCCACCATGTTCCTTAAAATTAGAATAAACGAAAACTGTTCCTGAACATCTATTTATTTTTTTGAGAATTTTATGAAATTTAGGAGAAAACTTTTCTAAACAATCTACTGTTAAACATTTACCTTCTAAAGATTCTAAACCTTTTTCATTTATCATTTTATTTGGAAAAGCTATATTCGATACAACTCTTGATCCTATAAAGAAATTATTTGGAATTTTAATAATGTCACCATCTCTAAAAATCTTCCCTGAATCTTTTATTTTTTTTAGTTTTTTATTGTCTTTTTCTTCAGATGCTAAAACTGTTAAATATGTTTTGTATTGAAAAGGACTCATTTTAACTTTTTTATATCTAATTATTCCCTCAGGAAAAGCATAAGGAGGTGCTCCTCTAAAAAAAGATACATATCCCTTTATTCTATCTTTAAAAATATCTAAATTCTTTGCATTATATATATATCTACCGGATGAAGATTTTCTTATTTTTATGAACATTTTCTCAAAATCTTTTCCAATCGGCAACTCTTTGGGTAATCTTAATAAGTTCATTGTTAAAGCTATTTCTAAAGGTTTGTCAAACATAGGTGTAGCAGATAACAACACTATCCTTAAAGAAGAAGGTGCATTATGAATAGTTTCGTATAAAGTTTCATAAAAACTACCTGTAGCAGAAACCATATTTTGTACTTCATCAACTATTAAAACAGAATTTCTTAAATTGAGATCACCTTCATTAGACAATTCAACAAATTTATTATAAGATAAAACTGTATAATGTTGGTCTATTCTTTTATCTGATACTTTTATAATATCTTGATACTCTTTACTTTTTGGATGCAACTCTTTTAAAAGTTTCCTTTCTTTATCTGATAAATAGTTATTACCTGCACATAGAGATCTCAATTCATTTTTAAAATTACCTTTTAATGATGCAGGAGTAACAACAACAACTCTTCTATGCTCTTTCCATTTTTCTCCTATATTAACAGCTGTACAAGTTTTGCCAGCTCCAATTCTGTGGTAAATCAAAACACCTCTATACGGAGAATTTGGATTTATATATTGAGCTAAAAATTTTTGTGGAATCTGAAGTTGAAAACTATCTGGAAAACAGATCTGTTTAAAAGTTTTCTTCTTTTTTGGAATAGTAAACCTACTGAATTTGGTGTTCAGTTTTTTATAAAATCTAGGGTCTTTAGTATCAGGATAAGACATATGTATATATATAATCTAGATAAATTAAATATTGAAATTCTAAATAGACTTTTAATTGATAAAGTATCATCAAAATGCTACCACCAAGAACTGTACTAATTGATTTAGAAGAAGTTATTAAATATAACGCTAAAAATAATAAAAAACATAACACTAATAATATCTTTAAATACGCTCCTTTTATAATTAAAGAAGGAGGAGATAAAGAAGATACACAAAAAATAGTAGTTTTAGATTATCACTTCTATTATTCAGAGGTTGAAGAATCATGGTTTCTTGAGGAGCTTGAGAAACTATTCAAAGTAGAAATTGGACAAAAAAATGAGAAAATAGTTTATGGTGATACAATGGAGGAAGGCGATGAACCATGCGAAGATTTTTTTCTCATCTACAGACTACATCTAACATGGCACAACGCCGACAAATGGTGGAATATTCTTGAAGACCCAAAAGATTTCATCATAATAGATAAAAAATATAAAGATACTCTAAAAGAACTGAGCAATAATTTAATACTGATGAGTAATAAAGTAGTAACAGATGAAGATTTAGTAAATTTGGGAAGTTTTGCAAAAGATCTGGAAGAAGCCATATCTAAAATTATTACTAAAGAAAATGGATGTTTTGTAAAATCTTCACAACACTCTACTAAACACGATTTTCCACCTCAAGAAGTTTTTAATGCATCGGAAGCAATTCAACACCTGTTCTCGTCTATGACAATTGGTGCAGATTTATCGTCTAAACATGATATGACTTATGGTATACTAGTAAAGCGATGGGATCCACGTATAAGTAAAGACAATGAATTTAGACTCTTTATAGAAAATAATAAAGTAATTGGTGTTAGTCAACAAAGCTTGTACAACTATTGTCCAAGGATGATGTACGTTTGGAAACATATGCCTGACCAGATTTTTGAAAGTTTTCAGAAACTATGGGATTCAGTTTACGAAAAATTAGGAAATAAATACAAATATAAAAATGTGTCAGCTGATGCATGGCTAGACGACAATTATGTTGGTCATCTTATTGAGATTAATGGGATAGGTCTATGGGGTCCAGCAGGTTCTAGCCTATTTGAATGGGAACACGATCCTCCAAGAGCGAATGATCCTCAACTGCGTATTTCTGCATAACTTATTTATGAGTTTATTTGATACTTTATTTAGTTCTTTATTAAACTATTCAAATTATTTTGGATTTGATTATTATTTTGATTATTATTTTGATTAGTATTTTGATCAATATTTTGTTTTTGAATCTTTTTTTTATTTTTAGGCAAAAAAGAATAATTATTTACTAAAGGTGCTTTATTAAAAAAAAGTGTAGATGTGGTGATTGTATTTTGAAGATTATCTAATCCAAATTTTACATCAAAGTAAGCATCAAAAATGTGTTTAGCACATTCGGCACTTTCAGTTAATTGTGGAAAAATCAACTCTTCAACTTTATTAGAATTAAAAGACATATTGTAGTTTTGTACTATTCTAATTATTGATCTAGTAAAATAGTAAAAATATTTATCTACATTCATAACATCATTTCTATAACTAATTGTGGGTGAAAAAATCATAAAACAATTATCACTATTTAAAGGGACCATAATTGAACTACCTACAGGTAAATAAGGAGTGTTATTAATCATTTCAGGCTTAACTTTATTTTTGAACAGAAACATATTTACATCTATTAATTTCCTTTTCAATAACATTTGAATATTAGGGAATAAAGCTTGATAAGATATATCTGCATCTGAATTAAGCATTCCCATAGAACTCATATTTGATACAAAACACTTATTCTTTGTGTCTGAATAACTTACAATACTTTTAGTTGAAATTTTAACATTTTTTACTTTATCAAAGTAACTTTTTAAACTTTTAGTATACTGCGAATTCTTATCTCCTAAAAAAGTTATTTTTAGAGTCATTCTATAAAAATATATCCTGAATTTAAACATCTAAATAAACGAATACACCATGGTGATCAGACGGAGGTATTAACCCTTTTATATTTTTAACTAATTTAAATTCTTTTACTTCTAATTTGCCTTTTATCATAATTCTATCTATTCTTGATCTGAATTTTATTTTTCTTTTTTTTAGATTAACATTAGTCTCATGATCATAAGTATACTTATTTTCATTATTACCTTTAACAATCCAACAATCTTTCCAATCTTTGAAAAACTCTTTTTCTTCTTTATCACAACTTATATTAGAGTCACAACATAATACAACTCTATTCATTTGTAGAGCTATTTTATCAAGAAATTCTTTGGAATGTTTAAATTGACTTAATTTATTTATATTCTCTGCACTGAATTCACTTTCAAAATGTGTATTACCAATACATATATTTTTATCTTTTCCTTCATTTAAAAAAGTTACTAATAATTCTCTTCCCATTCTTGTAATACCATTAAAGTCAAGTGTAAAACACTTTGTAAAAGGTAATTTTGAAAATGTTACACATCCATAGTTACCTGACAATTCTTTAGGATACATATTTTCATAACTAACTAAGTTATTTTTTAATAATTCTAAAATATATGGAGTTACTTCTTGAAAACACACAACATCCGGATCAACTTCTAAAATTGTAGCTAATAAACTTTCTAATCGTTCTATTTTTTTATAATGATCAAACCATAAATTATAAGACAATAACTTCATTTAACTAATATTATATTATAAGTTTAACTTATTTATTCAAATTTCTTAAAAATTGAATTAAAACTTATTTTTTATAGTATATTATATCATGAATTACGAAAAGCTTTTTAAATTTCTTACAGAAGCAAAACCGGAAATTAAAAGTACAACTCTTGTCACTCTTAAAATCAAACCAAATACAAGTTTATGACTATCTACAAAAAAACTTTCAGAAGAAATATCAACTGCATCAAATATTAAAAATAAAACAGTATCTAAAAATGTTATCAAAGCATTAAACTCTGCCTTGTTCCAATTAAAAAATACTAAAGTTAATAACTCACCACCTAATGGTTTTATTGTTTGTGCAGGTGAATTAGAAAAACAGTATGTTTAGCGAATATTATAATGGGTGTGTTGTATTTGAGCCTCCAGAACCTATTAAAAAATCTGATTATCTTTGTTCTACTCGATTTGAAATTGATGAACTTCTTGATATGTTAAGTACAGAAAGTTGTTTTGGAATAGTGCTAACCAATTGTACAGATGTTAATATTTTTAAACTAACTATAAAAAAAAATTATCATAAAATAGATCACATATTATCTAAAACATATAATCTTACAAATAAAAAAGAAGAGGTGGTATGAGTTTCAATCGTATTGACAGAAATAGAAAAATTAATCGCAAAGAGAACCTTAAATCAATTTCAGAAAAAATAATAAGCATATTTTCTAAAAATGGATTATCTACAACTGATAGATTAATAATAGGTGGTCCGGCTAATAGTAAATCTGAATTAGAAGAATATCTTCTATCAAACTATTCTATATTCAATAATAAAATTCTAAAAACAATTACAACAGAAAAATTAGACAAACAAGAAGCTGAAAATATATATTTAGATAATCTTGAAATGTTTCAAACAAAAGAGAACATTGAAGAATTTGAAATCTTTAAAGAGATTAATGATTTAATAATTAGAAATCCAGATAAACTATGTTTTGGCAAAGAAGTAGAAGAATGTATACATAATTTTACAATAGAAAAATGCGTAGTTTCCAATATTAATAAATTAAATATCAACGAAATTAATTGTACAATTATTGAATCTAATGCAATAATTAAAAAATTTGGAGGTAATGTAGGAATAAAATGGTATTAAATTGATATTAACTAAGCATAAACAAAATACACAATTAAACATTAAATAAAATAGTATTCATGCCAATAACTTCTTTTTCTTCAGAAGATTTAAACTCTTCATTTGGTTCTGTTGTATCATTTGAATTATCACCTCTGTTTTCTATTTTTCTCTGAGTTTTAACCCATCGAGCTTCTTTATTTATTAAAACATTATAAAAACCAACAAAAAGAGTTGTCATCATAATAATTGTATAAAGTATATACACAACGAAATCTACAAATATTCTCCAATTCCGAAAATCTTTAACAGTTAATAAACCAATAAGTATAAATACTGTCCACAATGTAGCATTAACCCAAAGAATCCAAGACTCAAAATAAAATTCTAATTTTATTACTTCTCCAACATATAGAAAAGTTAAAATTAATGTTAAAGGTAAAAGCAATACATACCAAACATTATTCATAAGTAACATAAAAACATCAAATCTACTAATTATTGAAGCTTGTGAATCATAAAATACTTTTAAGGACAATATTTGAGAAAGGGTTGTTTGCCATACACCCCACGACCATCTAATCCTTTGTTTATAAAGTAATTTAAAATCAGATAAACCTTGTTGAGATACATATGAGTTTACTAATTGTTTTGCTTCCCAACCATATTTAATCATCTCAAGTCCAACATCTAAATCTTCTGTTAAAGATTCAGCATTCCACACATAGTTATGTTTATCATTAATTTGTATTAAAACTTCTTTTCGAATAAATTGACCATTTCCACCCATAAATGCATTTTTATAAGAATATCCTCTGAGAAAATTAAAATATCTTGCACCAATTCTAAATTCAATATCTTGCATTCTTGTCAAAAAATTATCTTCCTTATTTCTAATTAAAATAGAACTATTTACTCCACCAAGTTTACAATTTTGAAATTCATTTGCAACTTGACTTAATACATTTTTTTGTACATGTCCATCTGCATCAACTACACCAATAATATGATTTTGTTTAGATGCAAATATTGAGTTTTCAATTAGATAATCTTTAAAACATCTATCAAGAGCTTTCCCTTTTCCTAAACCTGATATAATATTTGGAATTTTATAAAGAATGAAAGTAATATTATAACCAATATTATTTTCAATAAAATTAGAAACAACTTGACTTGTATTGTCTGTTGAACCATCATCAATAACTATGACTTCTATTTTTTTATGATCATATTCAAGTGTTTTAATTTGTTTAAGAGTATTCTCAATCACTCGTTCTTCATTACGACATGGTATCATCACAGAAATATAAATCGGAACTTTATCTTTTAAATTAGAATTTTGTTGAATTTTGGATTTTAATTTATGTATTGAATAAATTATCAAACCTATTAGACAATAGAATACGAAAGGATAAATCCAACTAGTAATTGCAAACCATATAAATAACCAATCTATTGGTATGCTCAACATATATTAATAAAGAAACTCTTATAAAGATCAAATTTTTGATAAATTCATAAATAATATAAAAATATTAACATGAATATCTTAATAATTATTGGTACACGTCCTGAAGCCATAAAATTAAGCCCTCTTATTAACTCTCTTCAAGATTCGAAATTTAATCCTATAACAGTATGCACTGGTCAGCATGTTGAACCAGTGTTAGAAGTTTTAGATACTTTTAATATTAATCATGATATTTTATTAACTCAAAAAAAAGAAAGAACTTTGACAACTTTATCTGCAAATCTTTTAAATCAAATAGAGGAGGTTGTCAAAAAATATAATCCTATTGGAATTGTTGTTCAAGGAGATACAACTTCAGTTGCAATGGGAAGTCTAGTTGGGTTTTATAATAAAATCCCTGTCATTCATATTGAAGCAGGTTTAAGAAGTGGATATATTGATTCTCCTTATCCTGAAGAGTTTAATCGAAAACTAGTGTCATTAATATCCAAATTTAATTTTACTACTACTTCTTTTGCTACTGAAAATTTAAGAAAAGAAGGAATATCAGAAGATACTATTTTTCAATGTGGTAACACACTAAAAGATGCTTTTGAAAACATTTCAAAAACTAAAAACATACATAGAAATACAGGTTCAACAAATAATAAAATAATTGTCACTTGTCATCGAAGAGAAAATTGGGGTGAAAATTTAAAAAATATATGCATTGGTTTAAAAAAACTAGATTTAGACAAAATAGATGTATATTTTTTTACACATCCTAATCCTGCTGTTAAGGATATTGTCGACACTGTATTAAAAAATACTAAAGTTAAAATTTTTACAGCCATGGGTTATAAAGATTTTGTAAATCATTTACTTGATGCGAAACTTATTGTAACTGATTCAGGTGGCATACAAGAGGAAGCTTTAATTATGGGTGTTCCCACTATTGTAATAAGAGATTCTACTGAAAGACCTGAAGGGTTAATTGAAAATGGAGGTCCTTTAAAACTTGTGGGCAATAACACTGTTCTTATGATAGAAGAAATTATTAAATTAATTGATGATGAAAATTACTATAATGAAAGGACTAAAAAAAATAACACAATTTATGGAAAATCACCTTCAAAAGATATAGTTAAAATATTAGAAGACATGTTAGTTGTCCATTCTTAATTTCTTATAATCTAAGGCTGGAATTTTTTTTGTGTTTGAAGATATTTTTCTAACCTGATTCTTATCTATAATCAAATATGGACATATAAATTTATTTAATCTATCATCCAGTTTCCCATCTTCAATATACATTTTTAATCTTAATGTTTCATCTTTGAGACGTATATATTCTTCAACGTCTTCAGGATTCGCGTCTTCTAATGGTTTATTTTTATCCTCAAATTCATTTATAAGGTCTATCACATATAATGTTAAAGGTCTTATAATATAGTTTATCGTTTTTACTCCTTTTTTATCTGGAACCCATTCAGATGTATTTTCGTATACTGTCTCCTTTATCATATATGTTAGCCGACTAGTATCAGATGCAAATATAGATTGTTCACTATAATTTTTTTTCTTGTATATATCAAGTATAAAGTTACCTAAAAATTCATGAAGAGTATTGTGTTTATAACAGCTTATCATCTCTTTAACAAGTTTTGATTTTGGTCGAAGCAAACTACACAACTTTGTATACTCTATCTGTTTCAATGGAGGATTATTAGAATAATGTTCATAAAGAGTTGATGTTATAGAACCATTCGTACCCTTCGTTGAAGTTATAATTAGTTGTCGAAGCAATGAAACATGTTGTTCGTGCATCTTTTGTTGCTTATGTAGCATATTGATTTCCTTTTTAGCTAATTCTTTTTCCTTCTTCTCCATCTCTTTTTCCCGCTCAACATCTTTCAATTTATTCATAAATTCAACTTCAGCTATTTTTTTGCCAGTGCATATCTTTTTATGCTTCGAAAGTCCACTTTGATGCTTATAAATATTGCCACATTTGTCGCATGTATAACTTTTGTCATTTTCAGATGGATAACTACAGGATAACTGTTGGATAATTTTGGATAAGTTTTTTTCTTCCATGTCTTGACTGTTCACTTTCTTAAAATGGCGTTTTGATGATAAATGACGTTCGTAGTTATAAATTTCTCCGGTTTTATAATCACAAAATTCGCATGAAAATTCTTTCATACTATACATTTGTATTAGAAAATATTTAAATACTCAATTCCTCAATTTCCTCAATTTTGCATGTTTTTTTGAGGAAATTGAGGAAATTGAGGAAATTGAGGAATGAGCTAATTTTAAAAAAAGCCGTTTTACCCCTCTTAGAACGACTTAATTTTTAACCTTTTTTAAAAATTAACTTAAACTTTTTATTCAGTTTTATGGATAAAAAAGTACATCAAATGGCATAATAAATACACATTTTATACGTCAAAAAATACGTACACTTTCAATAAAATACTTGAAAATATTACATGAATTTCGGTTTCCAACACAAAATTTGTGTTGAAATTTTTTAATGTAGTTTGACTTTGGAGATTGTTATATTTTTTACCTATTTTTAACCATAAAAAAACCATTAGTAGAACCTGTTATACTTTTTTATTATTATTGTATCATAATATACTTTTTATATATATTATCTAAATAAAGCATAATTGATATACTTTTTAAATAATATAATAATATTGCTAAATTAATAAAATTTAAATAATAGTTTTAATTAAATTTAAATTGATTTTAAAAATAAACACATAATATTTATCATAATTAGAAATACAAAAATTTTATGTATTAACAATAATTATTTAATGTGTTGTATTATTAAAATCATAAACAAATTAAAATATTTGTAATTTATCTTCGGCCAATTTAAATCGTGTAACATTAGATATATTATACCGTCCATCAACAGTAAAACAACCATTATTTTCACAAATAATACTTACTGATGATAGTTTAATATTATTGAAGCTATTATTATCATTAAAAGATGGGAACATCAATCCGAATCTATTAGAATTTAATTTAGGTATACTAATTATGAGATCATTATTTTTAATATATATTTTAAACCCTTTAGAATCAATTAAATGTTCAGTAATTGGTTTTTCATTATACATTCCCGATACATAATAAGACAGTTTTTTTGGTTCAAATATATCTTCTATAATAGAATTTAATTTACTATTATTAGCAAAAATACCATAATTAACACTATTTAATGCAATAAAGTTTTTCTCTTCATTATGAATTTTAATATAAGACATTTCCGAAGGTTTATTAAAAAACATTGAATAGAAAGTTTTATCAAAATTGTAATTGTCAGTGAACCCATAATATTTATTTTTAATTGACAACAAATTTACTACTTTATTGTAGTCTTTTGATTCGCCAATAATAATTACATTTTTAGGCAATTCTTTTAACTTAATTGATTTACTAATGACCATGTCTTTTAAACAATGTATATTTGTATAAACTATTTTATTAAACTTAAACATATTTCTTAATATTTCTATTTGATATTTTTTATGTTGATTAGTGTCAATAATCATGAATTCAGAATCACTTTTGTTTCTTTTAAGACATTCCTTAATCCAATCAGTCAATATAATACTATTTCCTTCATTTTTATTTAGTTCTGAATATAGAAAATGCATCTTAAGAAAAGATAATTTTGTGTTTCTATTAAAATAACTTAAATTTACAGTTAAATTAGGATTTTCAGTTTTGGTGATTAAAACTGAACAGCCAATAATAGTTTCAATATTAAAAGAACAATAGTTGGTAGTAGAATCATAAACTTGTAATAATTTATTTGTTAAATCTACATTTACTGGTATACACATTTTAATATTTGATATGTTTTTTGTATTAAGATAAGGCATTATATTTTCTTATAAAAAACTTATTAGATCAATTTTATTAGATTTTATAGTTTATTAATCCACCACCATTCATATTATTGGTCCCATCCATAAAAAATCTAATTGGGTTAAATCCTCCTTCTAATTCTAATTCTTTTTTTGTATAATTATCTACACAGCCATATACAACTGTTGTTATTAATATAAAACCAAATACAAATCTTATTTTATTTTGTTCAATGATTTTTTTATTTATCATATTTTGATTTATAAATTGATCTTCTTTTAATATTTTTATTTTTCTATTAAATTTTATTTCAAATATATAACCAATTAAAAATAGCAATAACATTATTATATTTATATTTAATGATAGTTTAGTTGTCAATATAAAACCTAAATATATAAATATAGAAGAAGGTATTAATTTATCTAATCTATCGACACCTAATAAATTAACTAAAACAAGAACTGTAATTACTCCTACAAGATGTTGAGCAAATCTATTTTCAGCTATTTTTTGTTTTAATTTATTATTTACTAAAGTAGTTGTAAAACCACTCAATGATACCAAATAAATAAGAAGGAAACTTTTAAGATAATTTGAATTTTCCATTATACTATTATTTAGAAATTTAATAATTATTTAATAATCTTGTCCATAAGATAGAATTTCTTTTCCAAAATCATGAAGGTATATTGTGTGTTCAAACTGTGAAGTAAAACTATTTTTTTCAGAAACAAGTGGTGGATAAGGAATTATTATTTTTTTATTCACTAAATCTTTAATTCCCATCTTATAGTTTTTATCTATGCTCTGATCCAACCATCTTGTACAAAAAGGTAATGTTTTTCTATCTTTTAGTGCATAATTTAATACAGCTCTAGACGATTTTAATTTTAAATCTGATTTAGCAAATTTATTTTCTAACATATAATGAGAAATTGGATCAGCACTATTTTTAACAATATTTGAATTTCCTGTTGTTGCAAACGTTTCGATTGCCCAACATTCTCCTGATTCCATCCTTTTATTTGTTTTATGATAATTTCCTCCTAATAATAATTTACCTGCATGAATTTTATAAGGCTCAATAGTGTGACCTCCAAGATTTATTATCGCTTTAATTGGATGAATTTTTCCATCTAATTCAACTTCATATGATTCAATAGTTTCTTGTATGGCTTCACTTATATCATCTATAAGTGCTCCTGGACCTGCCATTTTAATTCCTGTCCATGTCGCATCATAAGTTGCTTTCAATAAGTTATTATATTTTGGTTTAAAAGCAACTGTAAATGCAGAATCAATTATATTGCCATTATAATGAGTGCCAAAATCTATTTTGACAACATCATTGCTTGTTAAAACTCTATCATCATTTGGTATTGCTGAATCATGTGCTGCACAATCATTTATAGATAAACCAACAGGAAATCCAATACCTTTATTAAATGTGTTTTCACCTATAAGTTCAATTATTTTTTTATCAATAGATTCACATATATCATATATTTTAACTCCAGGTTTAATAATTGATTGAGTATACTGTCTAACTTTTTTATGTATAATTGCGCCTTTTCTCATATCTAAAACTCTTTCAGGAATGCAAATATCATCTGATACTGTTATATCTTTCATTTCTCCATAAGAAATTAATTTCTTTGATTCATAATTAAAAGAATCATTCCATTTCCCTAAAAATATAGGTTTATTAAATTTTTTTTTTGGCATTATGAATTCACATATATTTTTTTTTTTAAATAGCGTTTAAATTATTAAATAAAAATACTATATTTTGTATAACATGGATTTTGTAGCAATGAAAAAAATGGCCAAAAAGAATAAAAAAAATCCTGAGTCAAATTCAGGACTTTCTAAAGAAGATCTAAATAAACTTGTTAATCTCTATAATCTTAATAAACTTCCTGATGATACTCCAAAAGATATTTTTAATACTGTTGAAAAAGAGGTTAGAAGATTAAAACAATTGGAAAAAAAAAAAAAAGAAAAGGATTTAGAAAGGTTAAGTAAAGAAGAGCTTGTTAAAAAATTTGAACAAGAAGCTATTCAAAGAATTATTGAAGAAAATAAAAAAAAAGAACAAAGAGCAATGGAAAGGTTACATAAAATGGAAGAAGATTTAAAAAAAAAAATAAAAGATTCTGCTATAAAAAAAGCTGGGAAACTTAAAGCAAATTCTAATAAAAATACAAATTCTAATAAAAATACAAATTCTAATAAATTAAAACAACCAAAAGAACACAACGAAGTCAAGTCATTTATGGATAAAATAAATGAGGCATTTGCAGTGGATGAATCACAAAAAAATAATAATAAAGAACCAAAAAAAGAAGAATTTAAAAAAGAAACTTCAATACAAGTAAACGAGAAACAATCCACACAAGTTATAGAAAATAATATGACAAATTCAGATGATAATTTAGAAAAATTAGTTGAAAATTTAAAAGCTCAGATAATGAAATTAGAAAAAGAAGAAGATAGATTAAAATTACTTGCAGAAAAAAGACAAGAAAAACTATCTATAAAAAAATCAGAATTAAAAAATAGATTGAATTCTTTAATCCATTCTGAAAATCAAAAAGAAAAAGAAAAATATAAAAAATTAACTGAACAAGAAAAAAGTAAAGATATAAAATTAGCTGAATTAGAAAAAAAACTAAAAGAACAAGAAGAAATGAATAAACAACTTTTACGCCAAAAAAGAGAAAAAGAACAGTTACATAATTCTCAACAAACATATGTAAATGCACAAATAAATGAAGATACTGAAATTGAGCTTTTACAAAAAAAATTAAAACAACAAGAAGAATTAAATAAACAACTACTTGAAGAACCAGAAATGGAATCAGAAATGGAACCAGAAATAGAACCTGAAGTTGAATCTCAAGAAAACCCTGAAACAGAACCTGAAGTTGAATCTCAAAAAAATCCTGAAACAGAACCTGAAGTTGAATCTCAAAAAAATCCTGAAACAGAACCTGAAGTTGAATCTCAAGAAAATCCTGAAACAGAACCTGAAGTTGAACCTCAAGAAGAACAAAAATCAGATTCTTCAAGTTCTGAATCTCAAGAAGAATCATATTCTCAAGTTATAAAGGTTGAAACATAAATATTTTAATATTCTAATAATAAATATTTCTAAATAACTTAATAAGAAATTATATCTATTTTTTCTTTTTATTCATTTTGATTATTTTTCTTTGTGCTTTTTTCTCTTGGTTAAGTTTTTTTTTAGATTTATAATCATCATTATCATATTCTTTATTTTCTTTATTTTCATTAATAATTTTATAACTTATAACAGATTTTGGTTTTGGTGGAATTTGAAGTTTTTGTTGATTTTCACTTCTTTTTCGTTGTTTAAAAAATAGTAAATAAGATCTTTTAGCTATTTCTAAAACTTTGGCTTCATTAACTTTAGAAACTCTTGAATCGTCACAATAAAACCATTGTCCGCATAATTTAATAAAAGAAGTATAATGACCACCATTTAAACTACCTGATTGATGTATAATACCTGAAAGTTCATAATATGTATCATCAGGAAATATTTCTGATTCCCATATTTCATCTATTTCAATTAAATTATCCAGTTTCATAGATCTCTTTTTACTATAAGAATACCTTTTAAGCAACACCATAAGGTATTTTGGATATTTTGTTATATAAGAAACTTTAATAGCATCTTGTTTTTTTTTATTTTCTCCTTCAGGTAACCATTTATTGTCTCCTTCAAGTAATTCTTTTTGAATATATTCTGAAAGACAACTATTAAGATTTGTTGTGTCTTCAGACAAAGAAAAAAGTAAAAAACGATTAGGTTCAATATTTACAGATTTATCTTCTGTTTCCTTTGATTTCAATATTGTTTTTACAGTGGTGTCAAATAATTCAGAAACTATATTTTCTTCAATTGATTTTTTATTTTCTGTTTTATATTCTTTTTGTAGAGTTTCCTCAATATAGTCCAACAATTCCAATAGAAACTCTTGAGAATCTTCTTGCGCAAACCCTTTAAATTTTTTGTCCTTTTTTCCCATTTCATTTTTTAAAGGAGCAGGATTGACTACTTTTTCAATATCATATGTTTTTTTTAACCAATTAATAACTTTAAGAATATTTGATTTATGATCACCTTCTTCAATAAAATTAAGTAAATCTTCAAATAACATAAAAATTTGCAAGGCAGAGTTCATAAAACAAGTATTTCCTATATTTCTAAAACCAGCAAGTGGAAAAGATTCCATATATAACTATTTTAAATATTTTAATTAATTATTCAAATTTATTAGACGCAATAAATTGAAATAAATAAAAGAATAATCACATAAAATAATTTAGAAAGTTATAAAAGGTATAATTATTAAATCACCTCTTTGCCCTGATTTTCCATGTAAAAAGCCTGCATCTGAAATACATACTTTTTGTTCAGAATTTTTAATATCTTTAAGAGGGATTTCTATTTTATTTCCTGCCAGATCATTAATAGTAAGTTTTTTTTTATTGATGATATCTCTTGCTTTTATCTCAGCACGTTTGATAAGATCTAAACGATTAAGTTTAAAGTCAGAATGAGCTTTATTTAGAAGAATAATTACAAGATTCTGAAATTTACCCGGTTCATATTCATCACCCTTTCCATTTAATACTATTTTTTCTCCTGGGATAGTTCCTGGTTCTATATTTAATTCTTCTATAAAAGAATCTTTACTTCCGTTTAGTTTAGTTCGCGTAATTTTAATTTTTTTATTTTTTTTACCATTAAAAAGTTCTTCTAAAGATACAGGGAATTCTAATTTTTTAATATTCATTGGAGTTCTGTTAAAAAATCCTGGAACGCCATCAAAAAATCCACTGTTTCCAAAACTAAAGCTAACACCTTCACTGAAACCTCCACCGAAACCTCCACCAAAACCTCCACCAAATCCTTTAAAAATCTCGTTGAAAAGATCTTGGGGATCAACTTCATGAAAGCCATTGCCACCTCCTTGTAAACCTTCTTCACCATGCATATCGTATATTTTTCTTTGTTTAGGATCTGAGAGTATTTGATAAGCACGTGAGACTTCTTTAAATTTTTGCTCAGAATCTTCTCTATTATCAGGATTTTTATCAGGATGTAATTTTACAGCAAGTTTTCGATATGCTTTTTTAATATCCGCATCAGATGCAGATTTATCAACACCAAGAACTTTATAGTAGTCAGTCATTTATATTTAGTTTTAAAATATAACAGTTTCATTTTTTTAACTAAAATTGTTTAAATAATTTCTCCTATATTTTCGCCACACATAATAAAATATTCACTTTGATTTAATTTAGTGTCGAGTTCTCTATTAATAGATAAATAAACATAACTGTTATTTTTAAATTTAAATATCTCATTTTGTTGACTTTTTATATTAAAATTTAATAAATCATTTTCATCATATATAATGGTGTATTTTAAATCAGGTTCATATCGTTTTTGATAAAATTCAGGATGTTCTCTATTTATACATAATTGATTATCTCTTTCATGGTCATATAAAAATCTGGGTCTATCTTTGTTACTAAAATAGTTTGAATCTTTAAATGTCACTATTTTATTGCCACTTTTTTTAAATTTCTCAATAATAGTTCCATTAAGAGGATTTAAAAATGACGTATCTCGAACTAATATTTTAATAATAGTGTTTTTATTATTTTTTATAATTTTATATATACCATTAATAGGTGCAATTAATTCACGATGTTGTTTATTATTTATTAAACACTGTTTATATTGTCGATACTTATTGTCTTTTAAAAAAGTATAAGTTTTTCGAAAACAAGTATTTGGATATTTATTTGGAATAATTAAATTATCAAAGTAATCATAATTAGTTGATTTGTCTAAATGAAGATATATATTAGTATCTTTAGTATTTCTTTGTTGACAAACAGCTAATTCATTTCCCAAATTTTGTTTATTATTTAAATTTATATTAACAAAATTAACAGGTATTCTCATATGTATTTTTTTTTGTAAAGTTTTAATTTCACCTGTAAGAATAAGATCTCCTTTAGTATTAAAGACATTTACTAATATAGGGAAATCTAAGTTTAATTTTTTTTTTATAATTCCATTTTTAAAATTACCATAATATATTTTATTGGTTGATTGGAAACTTATAGTAAAACTAGTATCAATTGGATGCAGATAAAGTGCAGTCAATTCCATATAATAAACCTTATATATTTATTATATAGTTAATAAATTTATTTAAACAAATTATTATTCTAAATCTTGAATCATTTTTTCAATATCTTCATCTTTCATATTTTTCATTAACTCATCAAGATCATCATCATCTAAGTCTTCAATCATATCATCTAAATTTTTTGATTCTATTTCAGGTTTATCTTTACCTTCAATTACTCTTTGCAATGATTGAAAATTTTCAAAATTCATCTTATCCGCGAATTCATCATTTGAATTAAATTTTTTTCTTTTCAAGTTCATACAATTATTAACTCCTTTTATATTTTTTAAACTAATATCTAATTCAGCTGCGTATTTAGGCATATCAATAGAAGTTACATAGTCAACGCCATTGTTAATATAATTAAATATGTGTTCCATTTCTTTACTTCCCAATATCCAATCCATATTAATAAAACACAATTGAAGAATTAAATTAGCAACTTCTTTATTTCTTTGTGTTTTAGTGAGTGTATGTGAATTTTTCATAAAATAATAGATAAAAACTGATAAATCTTTATATAAAAACAAAAATTATAGTTTGTGTTATGAGTAAAAAAATTACCAAAGTAAAAAAGATAAAAGAATTTTTAGATAAAAAAGAATTAGAAAAATTATTAGAAAATCCTTATAAGTATGGAAATGAATTATCCATAAAAAAACTTGTTATATTATTAAAAAAGTTAGCTTTTGTATATTATAATGAAGAAAAACCAATGGTTCCAGATAGGGTTTTTGATATGTTAAGAGATATTTTAGAAGAAAGAGATTCTGAAAATAAGTATTTAAAAGAAATAGGTAGTAAAAAAGAATCAGATGTAGAACTACCTTTTCCATTACCATCTTTAAATAAAAATAAAAATGATTCTGCACAATTAGACAGATGGTTCAAAAAATATCATGGTCCATATGTTATATCAGACAAGCTTGATGGAATGTCAGCCTTAGTGTATAAATATAAAAATAAATCAGGAAAAATAATAACTGAACTTTACACAAGAGGCGATGGTGAAAAAGGTTCAGATATATCAAAAAGAATTAATAATATATTTGGAACTGTTGATATACCATTAAACACTGCAATAAGAGGTGAAATAATTATATCTAAAAAAGATTTTAAAAATATAGATAAACAATATGCAAATGTTAGAAATACAGTTACAACAATAAGAAGTAGATCTAATCCTGATCCAGAAGTTTTAAAAATATCTAAATTTGTAGCATACTCGATTATTTACCCAAGATTAGATCAAAAAACTCAGATGGAAAAACTTAAAAAAACAGGTTTAGAGGTTGTATATCATGAGATTAAAAATAAAATAGATAAAGAGTATCTATCGAATCTTTTAATAAAAAGGAAAAAAGAAGGTGAATATGACATTGATGGTATAGTTGTTATAGATGCAAGTAAAGTTTATGATCTTCAAAATAAAAATCCTGATCATGGGTTTGCTTTTAAAAAACTTTTATCAGATCAAGTTGTCGAAACAGATGTAATAGATGTTATATGGGATATTTCTAAACATGGATATTTAAAACCAACAGTACAATTAGTACCTGTAAAAGTTGGTGGTGTTACAATATCAAATGTAACAGGCCATAATGCGAAGTTTATAGTGGAAAATAATATTGGTCCCGGAGCATTATTAAAAATAGTAAGAAGTGGTGATGTTATACCAAAAATTATAGAAGTTTTAAAGCCATCTGCAAATGGAAAACCAAAATATCCAAATGTTCCTTATAAATGGAATAATACTAATGTAGATTTAATTTTAAAAGATATTCACGGTGATCAAAAAGATAATGTTATTATAAAACAACTTGTTCACTTTTTTAAAACTCTAGATATAAAATATTTAGATGAAGGGATTTTAAAACTTTTAGTGGAATCAGGTATGAAAGACGTTTTTGCCATAATGGATTCAAAAGAAGTAGATTTTACAATAATTTCAGGTTTAGGATCAAAACTTTATCAGAAAGTACAAAGAGAAATTAAAGAAAAAATAGAGAATTGTAAATTAGAAAATTTAATGGCATCATCTATGTTTTTTGGTAGAGGAATTGGTACAAGAAAATTAAAAATAGTTTTAGAAAATTATCCAGATATTTTTAAAGATAAAGAAAATAATATTAAGAATAAATTAAACAAAATAAAAGGGTTCGAGGAAAAAACATCATCCGTAATAGCAAAAGGTATTGAACCATTCAATAAATTTAGAAAGAAAATAAGTGAAAGATATAATATATCACATTTAGACACAATAAAAAAAATGGGAAAAAAAGATATGGACAATTTAAAAGTTGTTTTTACAGGTTTTAGAGATAAAGAATTAGAAGATAAAATAATGGATAGAGGTGGTAAAGTATCAACTACTGTCTCGGGAAACACTACTCATCTTTTATATAAAACAGAAGAAAATGATTCCAGTAAATTTAAGAAAGCAAAAGTATTAGGTGTGAAACTAATGCAAGTTGATAAATTTAAAAAACTTTATAAATTATAATTAAAGATAATTAAAGATTATTAAACATAGATAAAATAATTTTTTTCATTAAAATATATTCTTGTTTAGTTTTACTACCAAAAGTAATTATTCGTTTGGTAGTAGTTTTACAATTAACTACATTAATGTTTTTTTCAATTAGCTGACTTTGAATAGTGTCTAAAGAATCATCGAGAAGAAAAGATCCTAAAAAATCTTTGCTCCATTTGAATACTATAGATATAGTATCTGAATTTGAATATATATTTATAGTATAATTTTTACTTTTTTCTTTGTACAAAACTCTTTTTATTGGATTGTTTAAAGTATTTAATTGCAGTGACATGTTTTAATTTGTTTATTAAGAGTTAATATCAATTTTAAATGCTTTTTTAATATAACATATGAGAGTTTTTTTCTCTTTCTTCATATTGTTTATCTTCAACATATTGTCTATTTTCAAGGTAAGAATTGAAGCCATTTTCTATATCTTCCATATTAAGAATTTTTTTAGTTTCTTTTGGTAAGAACATAACTCTTTTAGAATGTTGAATTCTGCAATTTAGTAATAAAGTTTCTATATCACCTCCAAAGTGTGGAAAATACTCTATATTATTTATAAAAAAGTTATTAATTTTTTGATCCATCTCATGTTTTTTCATAATCTGTTCAGTTGTATCAGTTTTGTTAATTTTAGAAAATATTGACCATCCTTCTTTAGTAACTTTAAGTTCAAAAATCTTTTTCAGTTGTTCAGGAGTATATTCTACCATATCATATCTAAAAGTGAATCTTCTTTTAAGACCTGCATTATATTTAAAAAAACATTTCTCTAATTCATCTTTATAACCTGCAATAATACATAAAAAATCTCTTCTTTCTGTAAGATTCGCATTAATGGTGTCGATACATTCTTTAGAGAAAGAATCTCTACCTTCTGCATTACCAAGAGAGTATGCTTCATCAATAAATAATACTCCACCAGATGCTTCATCAATTACTTTTTGTGTTTTAGCTGCAGTATGACCTAAATATTTTCCTATTAAATCAGATCTTGATACAATTTTCACATCACCTTTTGATAATATACCCATTGCAGTATATACTTTTCCTAAAATTTTACCAAGTTCTGTTTTACCAACTCCTGGTGGACCAGAAAGAACTGTGTGTAACATGTCTTTATTTTTAGCATTTAAATCTTGTAAAAAGAATAGTATTTGGTTAATAATATTTTCTTTGACATTGTCCATTCCAACAAGTTCATTAAGTTCTTCTAAAGGAGCAATTAAATTGTACATCACTTCAAGGTCTAATCCATAGTAATGAGTATTTTTTTTGCAGTGATAAGAATTTCCTAATGTGATAATATCATCTATTGTTTTAATAGCGTCTAATTGTGGAACTTCATAAACTTCACCTTTGTTAAATGGAAGATGATCACAATCAAGACGAGGACAATTATTTTTTTTAGAATCAATTGAGTTACTATTATCATCTCCAAAAAGGTTTTTTAAATACTCATCTTCTTGATCAAAATCGTCTTGATCATTGAAGAAAACATGAGCTGGTGGTTTTTTATTTTTACAGCTTCTCTTTGGATTTTTTCGGGAATTAATAATATTATATTTCATATCTTGGCTATAATCAAATGTAAAATCTTGGTCAAATCCAATAACACACTGATTCGGGGATTGAGTAAGAAAATTTTCGTCGAAGCTCATAATAATTAATCTATAATTTTATTTTTAAATGAACTTATAAAATTTAATAAAAAAATCAAATATCTCTTGTAAATTACACTAAATATTATGGTTTAATTCGTCCCATGTATCTAGGATAAAGGCAACAATCTTTTACGTTATCTTGCATAGTAAGCCACATTAGAAATCTTTCAGTACCAAAACCAAATCCACCATGTGGACAAGATCCATATTTACGTTGATCAATATACCAATCATACATTGATGTATTTATTTTATTTTTTTTAAATCCTTCGACTAAAGTATCGTAATCAGTTATTCTCATGCTTCCTCCCACAATTTCACCAACGTTTGGAAGCAAAAGATCAACAGATAAAGTTTCTTCATTGTCAGGCTCCATATAGAAAGCTTTCATAGCTTTTGGGAAATGAGTTAAGAATATAGGTTCTCCAATGGTATCTGTCATTAACCTCTCAGGAGCTTCAGGAATATCATCACCATACTCAAAATCCTTTTCGGTTCCATCTTGTAATATTAATTTAATTCCTTTTTCATTTAACCACTTAATTGCATCAGAATATTTCATTCTTTTGAAAGGCTTATCAGGAACTTCAAAATTATGTTTTAATCCTGCGTCTTCATAAAGCCAATCTATTTTTTCTTTAAATTTTGGATTTTGATAAACTGTTTTAGCTACATATTTTACCATACTTTCGATAAACTCAAGAAGTTCTTCAAACCCAATAGAAGGAAGTTCTGCTTCGATATGAGTGAATTCACTTAGATGACGTCTTGTAGCTGATTTTTCGTTTCTAAAACTAGGAAGTTCACACCATACAGGTCCCAATGATGGAATTGCCGTTTCAAGATAAAGTTGTGAACTTTGTGTTAACATTGCTTCTTCTCCATAATAATCTAGTTTAAAAAGAGTTGATCCCCCTTCAACTTCTTGTTGAGTTAATGTTGGAGGAGTAACTTTAGATACATTTCTACTTCTCATAAAATCTGAAATTGCATAACATACTTCAGATCGAATTTGCATAACATATTGTAATCTTTGACCGCGAAGAACTAAGTGTCTGTTCTCAAATTTAACAAAAGATCCTGTTTGTCTATTGATCGATTCAATAGGAACAGAGGATCCAATAATCTCAAAATTTGAACAGCTAATTTCTCGTCCAATATATGGAGCTCTATCGTCTTGTTTTAATATACCTGTAATTTTAATGTAAGATTCTTTAACTAAACTATCTATCTCTTTTTGTTTAGTAACTTCAAAATTCTTTCTTCCTATATATACTTGAACATATCCTGTATGATCACGTAAAACGACAAATACATTTTTCTTTCCAGCTCTTATAAATTGAACCCATCCTGTCAAATTAACTTCTTTATCAAGATAATTATCTTGTTTCAAATCAACAATTAAAATCTTTGACATAGTTATTTTAATAATCTAAAAATATAGTCTAAATTAGTTCAATTTTTTAGATCAATAAGATATTGATAAAGTTCATTTAAGTCTTTAGTAAAATTATAAGGAATTGGTTTATTTAACATATTATAAAATATTAAATTATAACATTTAATATTATAAGTTTCTTTATCTTCATTTAAAAATATATCAGGAAATTCTATATTAACGTCCAAAATAGAGGATATATTAATATCTTTATTGTAAACACCTTGATTATCATCAAGTAATTTAGGAAGATTTTTATAATCCAAATTTTCTATTAAAAACTTTCTTAATCTTATATTTTTTATTAAATTTATAACATGCCAACTACTATTAAATTTTTCTAATAGTTCTTTTATTAAAATTTTAAATTCTATCAATTTAATTTGACTTATATCATCTTTAAAATTATTTTTGGAGAAATAACTATTCAAAAGATAAAAATATATATCTTGATAAAATTTATTAATTTTTTTTTTGTTAATATTATTAATTAATAAAGTTTGACCCAATAATATTTCGTATTGTGATTGATATCTTAATTTAAAATTATTAACTAGATTATGAAATAATTTTAAAAATCCAAATAAATAGTTTTTATCTTTGGCAATTTCATAACATGTTCTCCATAATGCTAAAAATATTTTAAAATTTTTTTCACTATCAATGCTATTACCATATCTTACTAATGCTATAAAATAGCTTTTTATATGATCTTCAGTAAAAGCAAAAGGAGAATGACTCATAAAACAAGAGGTTATTATTGGCAAGAATTTTTTAGCAGATTTCCAATGTAATTTATTAATATATAATAAAAATAGACCATTACATTTTTTTTTTAAACTATCTTTTACTACACATAATTCATTTATATCTTTACATAAACTTTTTTGAAGAATTTCAGATAAACTATAAAGATAATCTTCTGCACTGTAAATGTCAAATGTAGTTTTAAAATTTATAAAATCTGCATTACCAACTTTACCTAAATAAGATGTTTTAACAGACGCCAATAAACCTAATGCACCATGTTCTTCTAATTCTTCAAACCAGTTTGTCATAGTTACAAATGATAAAAAAAGATCTTCTGAATCTTTTATTAAATTATTATCATCAGATATAAAGTTATTATATTCCTCTATATCTTCTTTTGTAAAATATTTAAAATTATCATTGATATCATTTATAATATTTTTATTTTTTGATTGTCTCATCAATAACATTTTTTTTAACTTATTATCTATGTTAATATCAGAATTATCGAAAATATCTTTTAATATTTTTTGAGAGGAATGTTTTTTATCCGATATAGAATCAATGATATTTTTTTTAATATAATCAATTTCATCTTCTATTTTATCTTCTATTTTAAACATCGTTTATTTTTATTATTTCAAAATCAAATTCATTTTTTAATTAAATATATAGTATAATGGATAAAAATAACGCTCTATTAGTAGAATGTTTACAAGAAAAACTCAAAAATAATCAAGGATACACTATTTTTTATTCTAAGGAATGTCCATATTGTAAAGAAGCTTTGAATATATTAAAAAATAAAACTTATAAAGGTTATGATTTTGAAAAGAATAACACATCGAAAGATGAAATATTGGATGCATTAAGGAATATAGAATTAGATGAAAATAGTAAAAAAAGATTGATGAGTCATAATACAAAACCTATAATTTTTTATAAACAAAGATTTATTGGAGGGTTAGATAATTTAGTAAAAGAACTTGATAATTAAGCAGATAATGGAATTGAATTCATTGATGTATTTAAAGATTTAATTATTCCAGAATTAACTTTATTTAATGATTCAGTCTGATATTGATCTTGTCTTTTTTTAATTTTATTTTCAAATTCTTTTTTTAATGAAGTTTTAATTGTATTAAACCAACATGTATGTTTTTTATAATTTATAAATTCAAGATGTTCTTTTGTTATATCATCTGCATCTTTCTTAAGTGAATCAAAATCAATTGGAGGTAGGTCATCATCTTCAGGTAGATCCTCATCGAGATTATCTAAATTAAATATCTTTATAAGATTTTGAGCCTCTGGTGTTGTTGTGTCAAATTTAATTCTAGGTGGGTTAAATTTTCCATCATCAGACATGATCATATAACTTTCATCATCATTATTAACTTCATTATCAACATCATTATCAACATCATTATTAACTTCATCATCTGATACATCAATATTAAAATCGGTCGCATCACTTTTAGTATATTCATTCTCTACTTTTATTATATATTTGAGAAACTCAAGACTTTTAACATCTTTTGGTAGTAGTTCAGAACCTGAATTTAATTTAAATAGTAATACCTGAATTTTATTCAAAAAGTTTGTGACATTTTTTGAAAATTCTTTCTTGATTTCAGAATCTATCATTTACAATTAAGTTAATACTTAATTTTTATCAATTTTTATATGTTTAACCATATTCTTTGTATTTACTATTTTTAACTTCATTGAACTTTTTATTTATAAAATTATAAAATTTATTCTCTTTTATTCTACTTTTTTTCCTAATTTCAGATTTATTTATTTTCAATACTTTAATAATGTCTACTTTTCTTTCATTTGATTTAAAATAATCGTTTTTTAAACAAGATGACCTTTTATCTAATTTAAAATTAGATTTAACTATTTTTGCACATAACTGTTCACTATTTCTAAATACTTCTGTGAACTCTTCTTGAGAAGTATCATTAACTGTTTTAATATTTTCTAAATCAATAACTACTTCTAAATTATCTAATAACATTCAAATATATAACTTACTATTACTTTATAATAATAAATTTATAAATAAATCATTTTTTTATTCATCATCACCTTTCTTCTTTTTGGTTTTAAGTTTTTTGACAGGCTTCTTTTTAGCAACTTTTGGTTTTTCCTGTAACTCTTCACTTTCTACAGTTTCATCAGGTTCATTTGATTCATCCGGTTCATTAAGTGCAACATTTTCTTTTTTATTAGTTTCCTTTACTTTTTTATTAGTTGCTTTAACTTTTTTAGACGCCTTCTTTTGTGTTGACATAAGTTTCTCATCTAAATCTTCTTCTGAATCTTTAATATCTTTATCTTCAATTGTTTGTTTAAAAAGATCATTAATTTTAACCATAGTGTTTAACACTTCTTTTCTCTTTTCATTATTTTCACGTACTATTTCACAATATTTGACATACTCAGTATTTAATTCTTTTAATTTATTTTCGAAATCATTACGTGATTTCAATTTACTAGTGTCAATTTCATCATCTAAAATTACAGATTTACTCATCGAAAACTAACTTATTTAATAATTATGATTTTAAATAATATAATCAAATTTTTTAGTAAAAAAAGACTATTATATAGTGAAAATCTTTAAATATGACTAATTTAACATTTCAAATATTTATGAATATTTAAACATAAAACTGATAGTAATAGGATAGCTGTCGAATATACTAATTTCTTTTTCTACATCAATTTCAAATAAATGAAAAGTGTATTTTTTAAAAAGTAGATTAAACATATCTTTTGGTGTTTTAACATTTTGAAGTTCATCATTAAGTTTTGTATTTTCCTCAAAAAATTCATCATCAAGAAATAAAAATATATAATCATTTCTCTTATTGTTTTTTGATGTAATAATACTATTAGAATTATCATAATATCGATGAAGGTCAATAACTTTACATATTTCAATTGCTTTGAGATATTCGCTTGATTTTTTATTTTGGTATGTTTCATCAATTGGTAAATGTCCAAATAAAATATTAATTCCTGAAACATTATTTCCATATTCTTCTTCAATAATCTCTAAATTTTTATCAACTCTCCTTTTTATTTTCATTAATTCAATTGTTCTTTTTTCAGAATTAACAACTCCTAAACTTTTTAAATCTTGTGATAAGGAACCAATAAATATAGATATTATTTTCCCTTCAATAATAATGTTAGAAGAAAGTAAAAATGCAGATTTATTTTTATTTAGGAATAATTGTGTGTAATTTTCTATCTCATATTTGCTTATCAATAAATGAGGGACAAACTGTTCATTATCACTTTTGGCAGTATTATTTATTGGAATAGTAATTTTTGTAGTATCATAAGAATCAATATCTTCAAATTCAGGTGAGATAAAAATATTTTTTTTTCTTATTTTTGCTTCTGTTTTGAGATGTTTAATAAAATTAAATAAAGATATTTTATCATTAAAGTTTTGTAAAACGGCAATATCAAGATTATTATCAAAATAGTAGTTAACAAGTTTCGTAATATTTCTTTTCAAATTAATTGAATTTTGTAGATTAAGATTTATAGTCACAACTTTTGTTAAAATAAAATCATTTGGAATTTTAATATCTTCAGTATGATCACTTTTTTTATCTTTAATATTATTTGTAGCATTAGTTTTACTTTTATTTATACCCATACTCTATATATACTTTTAGTAGTGAAAAATTACTTTTATAAATAATATAAATAATATAACAAGAATATTATGGAGATCATAACTGATATAGTAAATATAAAAAATAAAAACATAAATTCATTGTCTGAATACTACATAGATACGAATAATTTGAAAAATTATAATGAGAATTTATCCAATCGAGAATCTTTTTTCAAATCTATTCCCAAATCAGATTTAATTAAAATTAAAAAACTGATGAGTGACATATATGGTAAAAATAATGGTGATAAAATGACAAATTCTTTACTATATAGTTATTTTATTAATGTTTATAAAGAAGAAATTTTTTTTTATTATACTTCAAATTTAGAAGATAGATTAATGTCTCATGCGAATAATGTAGCTAACAAATTTGAAGAAATGTTAAAATCAAATGATGATGATATAAAAAATAAAGTTGATGTATTTGCAAATTCATTAGAACATTTTAGTTCTTTATTAGAGGTATGGAATTCAAAAGATAAAATAAATAAATTCAATCAATTTTGTAATGAAATAAAAGAACTTCTTGAAACCATAAAAATCATAATTATTATGGATAAAAAAAATAAAAAAATAGTAGAATATATTAATAAAATATTTGTCGAATTACAAACCAAAGTTGATAAATATCCCGGAATGACTTTTAAGTTTTTGTTTGACAACTATACGAGTTTTAAAATAAATCCTTATTTTCAAGATGAGTTTTGGAAATTTATAAAAAAAAATTCAAATTCGAGAAAAATTAAGGCAATGTTAATATCTTTAGCTTCATTAAGATTTAGTATAATTAAAAATAAAGATAAAAAAAATATTAGAGAAAAAATATATTATTATATTGACATAGATGATCTTGTTAATAAAATAAGAAATGGCGAAGACCCTGAAATATCATTTAATAATATATTAGAAAAGTTAGAAGTTATTTTGGATATTGAATCAAATAAAGATATTTTTTATTTAGAGAGAATAAAGAATTGTTTTAATAAAATTTGACATACTTAGCTTATTCTTATATATAAATACAAGTTAAATTTGTTACTTATGATGTGTTAAAATCATACTATAAAATATCTTCACTTTTGTGTGAATAAAATCATTTTCTCTAAATAAAAATTAAGAGAAGAATTAACGATAAAAATTTTAATATTTTATTACAAATAACTATATTATTTGTCTCCAGAAAGTGTCATTAGATTTTAAAAATCTACTAATACCAATTTTTGTAGATTATACCTACTTTTATCAATATGAAAATTATGATTATTAGTAATTAAACGTTTATCATATGTATATTGTGTGCTATAAATTTTAAGAATTAAAGCGTACTCCTGTCATACCTAAGTAATATATAAAAGTGTTAAATTGAAAATTTGTTATAACTGCATGTATATGTTGTGGTGTTTTACAATTAAAATTAAAAGTTATGTAAAAAATGTTTCTAGTAGTATCTAATCCAGTTATATTAGATGAAGGATTATTAAAAAAACTTTTTATTCCCTCATCATAAGTTAAATCATGTGTTAATGGGATAAAATAATTTGCATTCCCAAAAACATCTATTTTTTTAATCATATCTTCGGATACCTTAAATAGAGGTATTATTTTTTTCATATCGTTTTTATAATAGATATCGCAATCTATCAATGATATATTCTTCAAAGGCCTTACAAAAATATCTGCAAACTGGATCAATAAAAAATTATTTAAACCAGAACATGGTATTTGCATTTTATTTTTAATAATATATCTGTTGCATTTTGTGGTTTGAGTTAAGAATGTAAACATATGGTTATTTTGTAAAATATTATTTTTAATATTATGATTTAAATTTACACCGGAATACTCCAGTTTAATATCTTTATTTTTAAAAACATTTTTAAATATTATATTAAATTCATGATATAAAGATAAAAACTTTGGATAAAATCCATTGTAACATTCTAAAAATATATTTAATGGAATTTTTAAATAAAACTCATTATCTATTTTTTCCTCTACAATTTCTATATTTTGTAATTTTGATAAAAAAAATAAGTCGTTTATTGTATAAGTAAAAATTTTAGATTTACCTGATTCAATAATAACAAGAATATTATGAATATATTTATTTTCTTGATAGTTTTTAAAAGGATCATAATTAACTAAAATAAAAAATCTACCTATCATATCATATTTTAAAATATTGTCTTTTATTAAATAATGATTTTCAGGTAAATTGACAGTTTTAGAAATATTAATAATATTTTTCTCCACATGATCTTCAATATAAGAAAATACAGAATAGGAATCTTCTTTATATGTAATATCATTATCTATTATTTTTTTAGACATTTCTAAATCTCTTTTTAACTGAATTTCACTTTGAATATTATCTACTGAATTGTATTGAGATTTATAGAATTTTGAACAAATAGATGTATGTTGATCTTTTAAAAAGTTGTCATTATAATCATTGTTATTCATATTTGTAATATAAATAACACAATTATCTTTAAATTAAATATTAAATAAATTATTAAAATTACATATTATATGAGTTATTTTCACTTAATTCATAATTAACTTATTAAATCAAGTATAGTAAAAAATAAAATTTAATTATTTATTTATAAAAGAATATAAGTAATAAAAAGTAAAAAAAAAAGAATGCAAATTAGATATCAGATCATATCTCTTGTTCAATTATTTTTGATCTCTAATAAATTTTTTAAAATATAATATATACTTACTTAATGAAATTTAACGATACTCATGATTCATTTTTATTTTTTGTAATAGTTATTTTAGGCAGATATTTAGGAAGCAATATATCATGTGAAACAAGAGATATTTTAAATAATAATCTTTTTGCGAGACAAATTTTACTTTTCTTGTTTATTTTTGTAGCAATGATGTTAAAAGTAGATAAAATAGATTCAGTATCTCAATACTTTTTAAATACTGTGAAAATATGGCTTGTAGCTTTATTATTTACTAAACTAAATGTTTATAGTATGATTGGTGTATTAGGCATATTTTCGATTAGTAAACTCCTTGAAAAAAAAACTTATGATGATGATCCAAAAAAAAACTTCTTAGGTATATCTAAGAAAAGAGCAAAAGAAATTATTAAAATACATACACGATTAGCATACTTTTTAGTGTTTGCTAGTTCTGCTATATCATATATTGTAGTAGATAAAAATAATTTATTTTCACACTTAAAATATTTATTTGGAGGATATGGATGTAAAAATCCTGAAATAATTAATTAACATTTATTTTAATTATGTGAAAAATTAACTTTAGCAAAATATTATGAGTTAAAGTTGATTTAATTATTTAAAAATAATTATCATATAATGGGTTCAAGTCCTTCTAAAGAAAAAATATATTCAGCTAAAGGAGATGCAAGAAAGTTTCATTTTGATGGCAGAAAATGGGTAGAGACATATGTTAATAATAATGGGAATAGTTATATGAATGACTCCGATACTATTTTTATTGGAGTATTAGAAATGTTAAAAAAACTTGGATTTAGAATTGTTATTAAAAATAAAAGTTTATTAAAAATGGTTAAAGATACTGAATCTAATTGTGTTCAAGCTGTATTAAATATAGACATGGAAAAAAAACCTTTTACCATAGATATTGATATTTTAAAAGATTTTAAACTTATAACTCGAAGAAGTTATGATATAATAAAGTATTCGACTATAACTAAATATATATATGAATCTGGCAATATTATTAAAAGTGAAATTATGGATTCAGGAAGGAGAAAAATAGATGTAGGATATAAAATTTCATCATTGAATAATTTTGAGCTCCTAGAAATAAAGTTACTTTCAAATGAAAAAGAGTTTTATGTGATTGAATTTCAAGAAGAAGACTTTTTTAATAATGCAAAACTATTAACAGATTATTTAGATAAAATATAAATAATATTAAAATTACTTAAAGAGATATTAATTCATACTAATTGTCTTTGTAGCTTAATGGTAAAGCATTCGTTTGAAACGCGGGGGATAGAAGTTCGATTCTTCTCAAAGACAGCTTTTGTAGCTCAATGGAAGAGCACCTGATTTACACTCAGAAGATAGAGGTTCAATTCCTCTCGAAAGCTGTTCTCATAGCTTAATGGAAAAGCATCTGCGCGACTTGTAGAATATGAAGGTTCAATTCCTTCTGAGAACGTGTAATTGAGTGAGAATTCATTCGTTTTTTTAAAAATAAATAAAATATACTTATTCTATTTATAATCTTCTTTTGTATATATAGAATCATAATATGATTTCAATAAGTTGTTCATTATTATTGCATTTTTATTTATAAGTTAATGATGAATAAGTTTGAAAATTATTAATAATATATAAATTTAAACTATATGTTCTCAAATAATCAATTAAAAAATGTGCAGAATGAAACAATTCAATATGTTATGAAAACAGAAAATCTTAAAAACAGTGAATTTTTTAGATTTAATTTTAATACATTACCTAGCGTTAAAAAACTTAACACTCCAACAAAAATAGAAGTATTCGATGGCGATACTTTAGAAGCTACATTAAAATATCAACATAAAAATAATAAAAGATATTGTTTTTTAATATTAGCAAATGCATATCATCCTGGTGGAGGTTGGGAACATGGTGCAAAGGCTCAAGAAGAATCAGTGTGTAGACGAAGTAATATATGGTTGGCATTTGATAAAATAAATTATCCACTGGATGAATTTGGAGGTATATATGGAAAAAATGTAGCTATTTTTAGAGATACAAAGAATAATAATTTTAAATTTCTTAATAAAATACATTTTTCAAACTGTATCTTTATTGCAGCTTATTCGAATCCTCCTTTAAAATCAAAAACAGAATTGGAAAAGGAATACGCCATTAAAACTAAAAAGAAAATAATTTCTATGTTAACAGAATGTTTAAAACGTGGAGATAAAAATTTAGTTCTTGGTGCTTTAGGATGTGGAGCTTTTGCAAATCCTCCTGATCATATAGCTAAAATATTCAAAGAAGTACTACATAGTGATAATTTTAAAGATAGATTTGAACATGTAGTATTTGCAATAATAGACAATAAATATACTAAGAATAGAGAGATTTTTGAAAATATTTTATGTTCAAAAGAAACTAAATAAATTATACAATTTCTACAGATTTATGTGGAGAATCTAATTTAACAACCACTGTTGAAGTAGGATCTTTTAAACTTACAATTTTTTTTATTTCTAAAGAAATTTCATTAATATCTTTTTCTTTTATTTTGTTTAAACCTCTTGAAATAATCGCAAGAGAATCAATATTACCTTCACTTATACAAAAATCACTATTCTCAAAAACAGTTAATTTGTATTCTTTTTTCAAATATGTTTTAATCATATCTTTGCACATTCTAACGTTTTCACCTGTTACATGAATAGATACATCTCCAATTTCTATTTTATCCAAAGAAACAAAGATAATTTTAACATCATCGTCATCTATGACATCTTCCAATTCTTTTTTAATTTCACACA